>Ga0208592_1000052_pt1 | contig 33628 bp, 33 predicted proteins | sample LakMenE18May10ns_FD_150712 | JGI IMG/M metagenome (GOLD analysis project Ga0208592, IMG submission 150712) | Freshwater microbial communities from Lake Mendota, WI - 18MAY2010 deep hole epilimnion ns (SPAdes) | ecosystem: Environmental > Aquatic > Freshwater > Lentic | place: Lake Mendota...
CTCACAGAGGTTGCACGTGAACGCCGCACCACTGTGTTGTACGAAGCACCGCATCGCCTAGAGAAAACTTTGGTTGACTTGGCAGACGTATGCGGCAATGATCGCCATGTGGTCCTTGCACGTGAACTCACAAAACTTCATGAAGACATGTGGCGTGGCACGCTTGGTGATGCTGTTATTCATTCACGCACAGTTGAACCTCGTGGCGAATACGCATTAGTGATTGCACCCGTAACTGCAGAATCAGTGGACGTTACAGATGATGACATTCGTGCCGAGCTGATGTCCCGTACCTCCGTTGGAATATCAAAGCGCAGCGCAGTTGATGAAGTAACTGCAGCCCTTGGTGTTTCACGCAAACGTGTCTATGCGATATCGGTGACAGTATGAGCACCCCTGATAAGACAGCCGCCTTCTTTGATCTTGACCGCACTCTTATTGCGGGTTCGTCTGCATTTGTATTTGGTCGTGCCGCATACGATGCTGGCCTTATTCGGCCACGCGACTTTGCAACCGACGCTTTTGCTGCGCTGAAGTTTCGACTCATTGGGTCGAGCGACACGTCAAGCAGAAACGTTCGTGAACGAATCTTGGAAGCAGCGGGTGGTTCCACTCAGTCTGATCTTTTGGCGCTGAACGAAGTTGTACTGCCCGAACTGTTAGGCCTTATTCGTCCTGAAGCGCGTGCACTGATCGAACAACACCGCAATGCGGGTCGTGAAACATGGATCGTTTCCGCCTCCCCCATTGAAATTGTTGAACCACTTGCCATTGCACTTGAGATGACTGGCGGCATTGGCACGCGCGGAGAAGTTGAAGACGGTGTGTACACGGGTCGACTTGCTGGGCCTTTTTGTTACGGACCCGGAAAAGCAGAAGCAATTGTTGCCATCGCGACAGAGCGCAATATCAACTTGGCAGATTCATGGTCGTATTCAGACTCAATGAGCGACGTGCCGATGATGGAACTTGTTGGCAATGCAGTTGCGGTGAACCCCGATGCACAATTGTCTGCACTTGCACGGTCGCGCGGGTGGCCAATTGTTGTATTTGCTCAACGATCAAAGATGTTGGTGCGACGGACAACAACAATCACTGCTGCGATTATTGGTATGGCAATCACGTACTCGCTCGGCGCACGTAGCAAACGTTCTTAATCTGCACCCAACGGTGCCAGCGCCAATTGACGGCTCATGGCAACAACATTGCCAGCAGAGTCCCACATCACGCCATCTTCTTCCCAGTACCCACCTTGGGTGAGAGCACTTGTGAACTCACAAACGATTGGTCCTGGTACGGGTACTCCGCGCACATGCACAGTGAATTCAATGGTGGGTACCCACCCCTTCATGCCGAACAAGTTGAAGGTAACGGGCGGGAATGCGTCAGCTGCAAGCAACAACGAAAGCGTGTCAACGGGGCGACCATCTTTAAAGGTGAAGTATCCGCGTACGCGCGCAATGCCAGCAGGCTCATTTGTCGTGAAGCTGATGTCATCAGGATGAAGGCGCATATCGAGACGCGAACTGAGACCTGGGGGCATATCCGGGTTCGCCGGGCGTGTTGGGCAATCTTCAAACGCAACCATGTCAGGCATCACCAACGTGTTTGAGTGTGCGCCAATCGATGCATCAACATCACCGAATGTTCCGATTGAACGAACAATGTCACGACCATCGCGTGACATTGAGGCAACAACTGTTGATAACCGCCTGCCTGCTTTCACCACTTCACATGTTGTTGTGGCTGGACCAGCGGGTGCTGGCGACAAATAGTGCATCGAAATAGAAACGGGGTGAGCACGGCCGCTCTCGGCACGCATGGCATTGCCGACTAATGCCAACAAGTAGCCGCCATTTGCGTTGCCATTGATATCCCATCGATCTTCAACTGGGGTGTCATACACGCCATTGCCAAGTGGGGTGGGTCGTGTGGCGTTATCGAACTCGAATGGCATTCGTAAGAGGTTACGAAGTAAATGTTGCAATAAACGAACCGACGACAAGAAGCGTGGTGGCGTAGCCTGTCTAGGTGGCAAAGTACTACCTCACCACTCCCATCTATTACGTCAACGCGCAACCACATCTTGGTCACGCGTACACGACCATTGTCGCTGACGCATTAGCTAGATGGCACCGCCTCCTGGGTGACGATGTGCATTTCCTCACCGGCACTGACGAACACGGTCTCAAGATTCAGCAAGCTGCAGAAGCTGCTGGTACTTCCCCACAAGAATTCACGGATTCCATCGCGCCACTGTTTCAACAAGCTTGGAAGCGCCTGAACATCTCGAATGATGATTTCATTCGCACCACGGAAGCTCGCCACAAAGTCGGCGTACAGAAGTTGCTGCAGGCATGTTTTGATGCTGGAGACATCGAACTCGACAAATACAGCGGTTTGTATTGCGTCCCCTGCGAGGCGTATTACACAGAAGACGACCTTGATGGTGAGAATTGCCCCATTCACAAGCGCCCTGTGCAACACGTTGAAGAAGAGAACTACTTTTTCCGCTTGTCACGCTTTGAACAGCGTCTCATTGATTGGTACTCACTTCACCCAAGCGCAGTTGTGCCAGAACACCGAGTAAACGAAGTACTCGGATTCATCAAACAAGGTTTGCAAGATTTTTCTGTCAGTCGAAAGACGCTCACGTGGGGTATTCCCCTTCCGTTTGACCCTTCGCACGTTGCCTATGTGTGGTTCGACGCACTTGCCAACTACATCACCGCAATTGGTTACGGCTCTGACGATGAAATGTTCAATAAATGGTGGCCAGTTGATCACCATCTCATTGGTAAAGACATCATCCGATTCCACAATGTGTACTGGCCAGCAATGTTGATGTCAGCCGGCATTGAACCACCTACCGGTTACGCAGTCGGCGGTTGGTTGCTTGTTGGTGGCGAAAAGATGTCGAAAACATCAGGCAACGTGGTGAACCCCCTCGACCTCGTTGATGAATTCGGTGTTGATGGTTTCCGTTACTACGTGCTTAGCGACACGTCGTACGGCAACGACGGTGACTTCACATACGAAGGTCTTGTCTCTCGATATAACTCAGACCTTGCAAACAACCTTGGCAACCTTGCAGCCCGCATCGCATCAGTTGTTGACAAGAAGTGTGCGGGCCTTGGTACAGCACCAAACCCGGATAGCCCATTGGCAGCCTTTGCCAAAGACGCAGTTGCAGAAACATCAGCGTGTTGGCATTTGGTTCAGCCAAGTCGTGCGTTAGAAGCAACGTGGTCTCTTATTCGTGCCACCAACGCTCACCTTGAGAATCATGAACCATGGAAAGCAGAACCTAGTGATCTGTTGAACACTGTGATGGGTGACGCACTTGAGGCATTACGCATCGTGACACTGCTCGCATTCCCTGCAATTCCTGATACCGCTCGTGAAATTTGGCGCCGCATCGGAATGACAACAGACATTGAACAATGTCGCATTCCTGCCGACACTGAGTGGGGCTTGTACCGCGCCGGTTCTCCTGTTGAAAAAGGAACACCGCTCTTTCCTCGACGCACTATCGCATGAGCACCGCCATCACCGGATGGACAGATACGCACTGTCATATCCACGACGACAAAATGAGCTCAGTACCTGCTGAAAGTTTGCAACGAGCTCGCGATGCTGGCGTTGAGCGCTTCGTGGTTATTGGAACTGATGCTCCAACATGTGAGCAAGCAATCGCAATCGCTTCGCAACACTCAGACGTGTGGGCAACAGTGGGACTACACCCACACGATGCAACACAAGGGACAGACTCGATACTTCCGTACGTCACGCAACCACGCGTTGTTGCTATTGGTGAATGCGGCCTTGATTACTACTACGAACATTCTCCGCGCGATGTACAGATGCGTGTGTTTGCGGAACAGATTGCGTTGGCAAAACAACATGATTTGACGTTGGTGATTCATACACGCGACGCATGGGAAGACACATACGCGGTACTTGATGCAGAGGGAATGCCTCAGAACACCATCATTCACTGCTTTTCTGGTGGCCCAAATGAAGCACAGGAGTGTCTTGACCGCGGTGCCTATTTGTCATTCAGTGGCATCGTGACTTTCAAAACCGCAAACGAACTGCGAGAAGCAGCCATGTTGTGCCCCCTCGACAAACTTCTCATCGAAACTGATAGCCCGTTCTTGGCGCCGATTCCTCACAGAGGCCGCCCTAATGAGCCCGCCCACGTTGGACTTGTTGGTACCGCCATTGCAGATCTTCGCGGCCTCGATGTGGCCGAGTTTGCATCAATCACCTCAGCGAATGCTCTTGCAGCATTTCCTCGCATACATTCGTAGGCACATGGATATTTCCCCCGTTGACAAGAACCGCATGACGGTAGCCATGGTTGTCTCTGCCGTCTTCCTTGCCATCGCATTTATGGCATCGGGAAACTCGGGCAACGAAACAGTCACTACGGTCTTGAATTCAACGACCACCACCTTTGACCTTGGTCTCGGTCTTGATTCCACCGTCGACGCCCCTGCCAACCTTGACGGCCCAGTTAGTGCAGACCCAAATGGGCAAGGACAAATTGCGTATCCCGCCGACAACTCTGGTCGCATGGTGCGCGGTAACGCCACCTACAAACGCCTACCAGATTCAGTGAAAACAGGTTGCTCTACAACTCTTGTTCCGCTTGGGGCCACCATCACTGTTTTGAATTTGAACAACGGACGAAAAACCGATTGCGTCAATATCAATATCGGCCCGATGTCGGGGTCGTTTGACATCACATTGAATACCGCAGTATTCGAGGCCATTGCTGAACTTGTTGATGCACCGCTTCCGGTGGAGCTGACCTGGTGACGCTTTCACGCACTGACGCTTCAAGCCAATTAGATGGCGCAGGTTTGCGCGCGAAACGTGCATTAGGCCAAAACTTTGTTGTTGATGCAAATACAGTGCGACGCATTGCGCGTCTTGCTGATGTTGAGAACCACGCGCATGTTCTAGAAATTGGAGCTGGACTCGGATCTCTCACGCTTGCACTTGCCGAAATAGCGACGGGCGTGACAGCCATCGAAGTTGACGAAGCTCTGTTGCCGCTTCTGAATGAGAACGTCGGAGAACTTGCCAATGTCACTGTGGTTCACGCTGATGCAATGCAACTTGACTGGCCAGCACTTCTTGGTGAACACACCGATTGGGTGTTGGTTGCAAACCTTCCGTACAACGTGGCTACCCCACTTATTGCTGACGTTCTTGACTTTGTTCCGCAAGTGTCGCGCATGCTGGTGATGGTGCAAAAGGAAGTCGCAGACCGATTTGCGGCATCGCCTTCCACCAGTGCTTATGGCGCCCTCAGTGTGAAAGTTGCATTCCATGCGACCGCACGCGTTGTTGGCCAAGTTCCTGCATCTGTGTTCTTACCGCGACCAAATGTTGAATCATCGTTGGTCGAAATCACTCGCCGAACTACACCGCTTGATGTATCAGTTGACAAAGCAAAACTGTTTGCACTTGTGAGAATGGGCTTTGCAAAGCGTCGCAAAATGCTGCGTGGTTCTTTAGCTGGCAGTGTGGAGGCACATCACTTTGAGGCAGCAAACATTGCCCCAACTGCACGTGCAGAGGAACTTTCCGTTCACGACTGGTTGCGACTCGCACACATTCTGGAAGACAGTCACAAGTGACCAAAATCATTGCGCCCGCCAAACTCACGTTGTCTCTCGTGATCACTGGTGTTCGTAGTGATGGCTTTCATCTCATCGAAGCCGAAATGGTGTCGCTTGATATTGCAGATGTCATTGAAATCAACGACGCAGATACGACAACACTCACTGTGTCTGGCCCGTATGCAAACGGAGTTCCCACTGACGCTTCAAACCTTGTATCGCGTGCACTTGTTCTTGCTGGCCGCACAGCGCAGGTTCATATTGAAAAGAACATTCCTCACGGTGGCGGTCTCGGCGGTGGCTCTACCGATGCAGCTGCTGTTCTGAAGTGGGCGCAATGGTCAGACGTGCCAGCGACAGCTCAATTAGGTGCAGACATTCCGTTCTGCCTCGTTGGTGGTCGGGCACTTGTCACAGGAATCGGAGAAATTGTCACGCCAATGCCCTACGAAGCCAAGAATGTCACCTTGTTTCTTCCGCCAATCTCGGCCCCAACGCCGGTCGTGTACCGAGAATGGGACGCCTTGGGAGGGCCAAAAGGGCCACGTGGAAATGATCTTGAACCTGCAGCGGTCAGTGCATTTCCCGAGTTAGGGCTATGGCGCGATCGCGTGGAATCAGCCACAGGGGCCACACTTCACCTAGCCGGCTCTGGCAGCACCTGGTTTACGGACGGCCATGTACACCAAGGGTTAAATCAGATCCCTGATGTGCAGGTGGTCTACGCAACAACCCGCCCCTAAGGGACAGAGAAGTAACGGACTTCTATATCGAAATGTCTATTTGCGACGCTGGTGGCGTGTGCGACGAAGCATTTTTTTGTGCTTCTTCTTGCGCATGCGCTTGCGGCGCTTCTTGATCAGCGAACTCATAAGGCATATGAACCTATCGGGACAATGACGAAAACAAAAATCCCGATACCGTATTGCGCACGGTCCGGGGTCGTTCAAAGGCAGGACAACGGGTTTTGATCCCGTGAATAGGGGTTCGAGTCCTCTCCCCGGAACAAATGACAAGCAGTCGAGCCACGAAGTGACAGCAACTCCAATGCCATCGGGCGGGGTCTGCGCCATCATCCTTGCTGCCGGCGAAGGCTCACGCATGAAGTCAGATTTGCCGAAACCATTGCATGAAGTGTGTGGCACGTCAATGGTCATGCATGTTGTGCATTCGCTTGAAGCAATTCCACTTGTTGCAACTGTTGTTGTTGTCGGACATCGCGCACCTGAAGTAACAGCTCATGTGCAAGCAAATGCCCCCGACTGGGCACGCATTCAATTCGCAACACAACACGAACAGAACGGCACAGGCGATGCCGCAGCAGCTGGCCTAACTGGTTTGTCTGCAGATATCAGTTCAAATACTTCTTCAGTGTTGGTAATGCCTGGCGATACACCGCTACTCACATCGCACACAATCAATCGACTAATTGCGGAACACGCGTCGTCGAAGAACGCAGCCACTGTTCTGACAGCGGTTCTCGATGACCCGACCGGTTACGGCCGCATCGTGCGTGATTCAGGTGCAAACGTTGTTGGCATTGTTGAACACAGAGATGCTTCTCCAGACGAACTGAACATCCGTGAGATCAACACAGGCATCTACCTTTTCGATTTCGCATTGTTTGGTCCAGCCCTCAAAGGAATCGGCACCAATAACAGCCAAGCCGAGTACTACCTGACAGATGTCGTAGCGGTGCTGGCATCGGCTGGCCACTCAGTTGGGTCGGTAATTGCCCCAGCTTCAGAGACCGCAGGGGTCAATGACCCTGCGCAATTGGCAGAGGCCGAGCAAGAAATGCTCCGCCGAAACGCAGGCGTCTGATTCACCCAGATTGCGAAGATGCCCAAGCGGCCTGTGTGTTCTACCATTGGCACATATGAACGCGCGGTCGATGGAAAAAGTCACTACGAAGCGATTGTCGCTGTTTACGGGTCGCACCCATCCAACGCTCGCACAAGAGGTCGCAGAACACCTCGGCATCACACTTGGCGACGCAAACGTTGTGCAGTTTGCAAACGGAGAACTTCGTCCGCGATTCAGCGACAGCATTCGCGGTGGCGATGTTTTTATCATGCAGTCGCATTTCGGAACTGATGCAGGTTCCATCAACGACTCCATCATGGAACAGCTCATCATGATCGATGCCGCACAACGCGCATCAGCAAAGCGCATTACTGCAGTGTGCCCGTTCTACGGTTATGCACGACAAGATCGCAAAGCAGAAGGCCGTGAACCAATTACTGCTCGCCTCATTGCGGATTTGTTCAAAGCAGCAGGCGCATCACGCATGGTGTCGCTTGACCTTCACAGCGGTCAGATTCAGGGTTTCTTCTCAGGCCCTGTTGATCACCTCACGGCTCTTCCAGTTCTCGAGCGTTACGTCCGCGAACATGCCCCACAAGATCTGGTGATCGTGTCGCCAGATGCTGGTCGCGTAAAAGTTGCTGAGCGTTTCGCACAGCACTTGTCAGATCTCAATGCAGACGTTGCTTTCATTAACAAGCGCCGGCCAAAAGGCACAACCAACGTTGCAATTGCAAAAGAAGTTATTGGTGACGTTGATGGCCGTCTCTGCATCCTCACCGACGACATGATTGATACTGGCGGCACCATCGTGTCGGCAGCTGAATTGTTGCTCGAGCGCGGAGCAAAAGAAGTCTGGGCAATGGCAACTCACGGCGTCCTTTCAGACCCAGCCGTTGAGCGCCTCTCAAAATCCCCCATCTCGCGAGTCGTCCTCACGAACACTTTGCCCCTGCCTGCTGAGAAGCAGTTCGACAAGGTGGAAGTGCTCTCGGTCGCAAAAATCATTGCTGACGCCCTTGCAGCGGTCTTTGATGAGACCAGCGTGTCAGAACTCTTCGACGGCGAAAACCAGTCCTAATTGGCCCTGGTGGGCTGAATTCCCCGCCACCAGCAGGTTTGCCCCTGTGGCAGTAGCCAGTTCAGGTCATAGACTCAGAAGCCGTGTCGAATACAGCAACTCTCTCAGCCGAAGCCGGTCGTGTAACCGGAAGCCCAGCATCGCGTCGTCTGCGCGCCGCCGATCGCATTCCTGGCATCCTCTATGGCCATGGCATGACACCAGTCGTTTTGTCTGTTGCTCGTCGTGACCTTCGTGTTGCACTGTCAGGTCCTGCTGGCCAGAACACAATCTTGACTCTCTCTGTTGACGGTTCGTCATACAACGCAGTTGTAAAAGAGATGCAGCGTCACCCAGTTCGCCGCAACGTCAGCCATGTTGACTTCGTACAGATCAACCTGTCAGAAGAAATCGTCATGAACGTTCCTGTTCACCTCACCGGTGTTGCAAAGCAAGTTGTTGCTGCTGGTGGACTTGTCGACGCAGCTGTTGACTCAATTGAAGTTCGTACAACTCCTGCGAATGTTCCAAACGAAATCGTTATCGACATCACAGACCTCACACCTGAATCAGTCATTCACTTGGCAGACCTCAAGTTGCCTGCAGGCGTTGTCGCAATTGGCGATCCAGAAATGCTCATTGCAACAGTTCTGATGTCACGCGGTTCCACTGCAGCTGCAGGCGAAGCTGCTGCAGCCGCTGGTGACGCAGCATCTGGCGAAGCAGCAGCCGAAACCAGCAACTAAGCAGCGACTCTCGGGTCGTTTCTTTCTTTCACATCATGTTGCGCCGATCGGCTCCCCGACAAGGCGACATGGAACGCACACTCATTGTCGGTCTTGGCAATCCGGGGAAGAAATACGCACGTACACGACACAATGTCGGCACCGATGCAATCGAAGTTCTTGCAAAGCGTCTCGGAGTCTCACTCAAAGTAGGCCGTGACCGAGCACAAATTGCAGAAACCCGTATCAACGGTCACGCAGTTGTTCTCGCAGTTCCCACTACGTACATGAACGACTCTGGTGAAGCAGTTGGCCCGTTGGCACGCCGCTACAAGATCGAAGACCCGGCCAACATCATTGTTGTTCACGACGAACTTGACCTTGAGCCAGGAATCCTTCGTCTGAAAGTTGGCGGCGGACTAGCCGGACACAATGGACTGAAATCAATTTCCGCACACCTTCACACTGATGATTACGTACGAGTTCGAATCGGAGTTGGCAAACCCTCGTCGAAAGATGTCGGAGCCGACCATGTGTTGTCATCAATTCCCGCAGCGGAACGTCGAATTCTTGATGTTGCGGTTGAAGTTGCTGTTGACTCAATTGAGAGCATTGTTTCTGGCGGAATAGCGGCTGCAATGCAGGACTTCAACGGACGGTGAGCACTTCTACTGCCACACCGCGTCCACTTGGCTCACTTGCCACGCAGGTAGCGAACGAGCCAGGCATCGATGCAATCGCAGGCCAGCGAGATGCAGTTCTTGCAGTTCCAGAAGTTGCCCGAGCAACTGTTCTTGCAGCGCTCATCAGCAACACAACTCGTCACCCCATTGTCATCGCAACTCCCACCGGGACAATGGCGCAATCAATTGCAGAGGATCTCGCCGCATTTCTCGGTTCCGACGCAATCGAGTTTTTCCCATCATGGGAAACACTCCCCTTCGAACGCGTAAGTCCAGCGGTCCTCACCATGGGTTCACGCATGCGCACCATGTGGCGAATGCGTCAAGGCAAGAATGCTCCGGCTGTCATCGTTGCAGGTACGCGTGCCTTATTGCAGAAGCTTGCGCCCGGATCAATCACGCTTGAGCCAATTCAGATTTCTGTTGGAAGCACTTTGAATATTGACGCCTTGTGTGAGCAGCTGGTGCATTGCGGTTACCGCAGAGAAACAATTGTGGAGCATCGCGGCGAGTTCGCCCGTCGTGGCGCCATTGTTGACATTTTCCCCAGCACTGATGACGAACCAATTCGTGTCGACATGTGGGGCGACGATGTTGACCGACTAACGCACTTCACTGTGGCTGATCAGCGCAGTACCGATGAAATCACCTCAGTAGAGATTTTTCCGGCCCGCGAATTGTTATATGTCGACGGTGTACAAGATCGGGCACGCGAACTGATCGCTACAGAACCGTGGGGTCGTGAGCAATGGGAACGCTTGTCAGAGGGGCAAATCTTTGACGGCATGGAAAGTTGGCTTCCATGGCTTACTGAGTCTGATGACTTACTGACTGACCATCTCGGTGATGATGCATTGGTCATCATGGTGGAACCGCGACGAATGGGCGAACGAGCTCGTGACCTTCTTGCAGAAGAAGATGACCTCGCAAAAGCATTAGCTGCATCCTGGGCGCGCGATGAGAACGTTTCGTTCCCACGACTTCATGTTGAAGCCGAGCGAATATTTTCAACGAGCAACCGCACTCCTACTATTTCCCTTATTCCGACAGCAGAATCAGTTGATGGTCCGGCAGTTCCCGCTTCTGGCTGGGGACCCATCGTTCATGATCCTGCATCATTTGTTCGCCGCATCAACGAAATGCTTAGCGAAAAGTGGAGCATTGTTATAACAGCAGAAACTCAAGAATCAATTCCGCGATTAGTCGACATGATGCGTGGCCACGGAATTGACTTCACCGCTACCAATGACGCAAAGAAGATCGCAACACCTGGTGCGTGGGTGACATTTGCTCCGCAATCACGCGGTGCATCTCTTCCCAATTCTCGTGTCGCAATCATTTGTGAAGCTGATCTCAGTGGCCGTCGCCGCACACGTTCATCACGCCACACCAAAGCACGATCATCTGGCACCGTCTTTGAAGACTTGCAGCCTGGTGGCTACGTGGTGCATGCACATCATGGTGTCGGCAAGTACGAAGGCATGGTCAAGCGCTCTATTGGTGGCGTCGAGCGTGACTACTTACTTATTGCCTACAAGGGTGGCGACAAGCTGTACGTGCCGACAGAACAGATAGGCGTCATCCGTCAATATGTTGGTGGAGAAGCGCCGACATTGCACCGTATGGGCGGTTCAGACTTTGCCCGCGCCAAGTCTCGGGTGCGCTCTGCTGTTCGTGAAGTGGCACAGGAATTGGTTTTGCTCTACCAGCGCCGCGTTACTGCCGTCGGCCATGCATTTCCACCTGACACTCCGTGGCAATCAGAGATGGAGAATGCGTTCCCCTTCATCGAAACGCCTGATCAGTTAGACGCAATTGCAGCAATCAAAACCGACATGGAGAGCGAAGTACCAATGGATCGCCTGTTGTGCGGCGATGTTGGCTTCGGAAAAACAGAAGTTGCCGTGCGCGCAACATTCAAAGCAATTCAAGATGGCAAACAAGTTGCAGTACTAGTGCCCACCACTCTTCTTGCGACACAGCACGGCAACACATTTTCTGAACGATTTGCTGGCTACCCCATCAAGGTCGAAGTTCTCTCGCGTTTCCTCACAAATGCTGAAGCAAAGAAAGTTATTGCTGGTTTGAAGTCTGGTGATATTGATTGTGTCATCGGAACACATCGCCTGTTGCAGGAAAGCATCGAATTCAAAAACCTTGGACTTCTTGTAGTCGACGAAGAACAACGTTTCGGTGTTCAACACAAAGAAGCTATGAAACGCATGAAGACAAACGTGGATGTTCTGTCAATGTCTGCGACCCCAATTCCACGAACGCTCGAAATGAGTCTCGTGGGAATTCGCGATTTGTCTTTGTTGCAAACACCACCCGCAGACCGTCAGCCAATTCTTACTTTTGTTGGTGAACAAAGCGAACAAGTTGCTATCGAAGCAATTCGTCGTGAATTGCTTCGCGAAGGCCAGGTGTTCTGGGTTCACAACCGAGTGCAATCAATTGAAGAACGCGCAGCAGAGATTCGTGAGTGGGTTCCGGAAGCACGCGTTGCAGTTGCTCACGGACAAATGGATGAAGCCGCCCTCGAACAAATTGTTCTTGACTTCTGGGAAGGCAACTTCGATGTATTGGTCTGCACCACCATCATTGAAAGCGGCATCGACATGCCGACCGTTAACACTCTTGTTGTTGAACGAGCAGACCTACTAGGTCTCGGCCAAATGCACCAGTTGCGTGGACGTGTTGGTCGCAGCGGGCATCGCGCCTATGCATACCTCTTTCATCCTCGTGACAAGGTGCTCTCGCACGAGGCATACGAACGCCTGCGAACCATTGGTGAATCAACTGACTTGGGAAGTGGATTCAAAATTGCAATGCGCGACCTAGAGATTCGCGGTGCGGGCAACCTTCTCGGAGAATCACAAAGTGGGCATATCGCTGCTGTGGGTTACGACCTGTATTGCCAACTTGTTACAGAAGCAGTTTCTGAAATGAAGGGCGAATCAGTCGCAGACGAAGTTGAAATCAAAGTGGACATCACCATGGATGCGCATCTTCCCGACGACTATGTACCTAGCCAAGACCTGCGCCTTGAGGCGTACCGCCGCCTTGCAACAGTGCGCACCTCTGAAGAATTGGCAGATATTGAAACTGAATGGCGCGACCGTTTCGGACCATTGCCAGTACCAGCACAAGCTCTCATTTCGGTCGGGGCCCTGCGCGTCGAGTGCCTGCGTCTCGGAATCACGGAGATCGTGACCAATGGAAACACCATTCGCATTTCTCCTGTAAAGCTGCGCGCCAGCCAGACCATGACTTTGCGTCGCCTTGCATCCGTTGCCGTCTACAAAGACGAGCCTGGCTTCATTTCTCTGCCTATTTCTCGAGGGGCAAACCCTGCCGTGACGGTCATCGCGCTACTACAAGGCCTTTTTGACCCCTCAGACGACTAAGGTTTCTCTGTGATTAAGAGCCCCCGTACTTCCCGTTTCGCCACCGCACTTGCGGCTACCTGCCTTCTCGGCCTTACTGCTTGTGGCAGCGTTTCGTCATCGTCAGATGCATTCAGCGTCAATGGCACCGGATACGCAGAAGAAGACTTCAACAAGTTGTCAGACGTATTGATTACGGCCGGCCAGTTCACCGCCATCAACGGCAAAATCAAGGCAGCAGATGCAATTGTCGTGTTGCGCACCCTTATTCGTTACGAGGCCTTCCTTCAGTTCATCGAAGAGAACAACGTGAAGATTCTGGAATCAGACAAGGCCGAAGTTTTGAAGAATGCCAACGCTGACGAAAAATTCCCGACGTATCCCAAAGAACTTCAAGATGTCCTCGTGAACTTCAACATTGCTGATGTCACGCTACGAAAGATGACTCCACCAGCCATTGGCGAGATTGAAAAGCTGTATTCAGATTCACCTGCATCTGCCGGAGTCCTGTGCCTCAGTCACATCTTGGTCAAAACCGAAGCTGAAGCAAAGACAGTCCTTGCAGATCTGAAGTCCGGAGCCAAGTTCGCAGATGTTGCAGCTAAGAAGTCGATCGAACCTGGTGCAGATAAGTCTGGCGGTTCATTGGCCAATGGTGACCAGCCATGCCAAGCGCTTGCAAACCTGCAAACTTCTTTCGACAAAGACTTCATGATTGGTGCAGTTGCTTCAAAGCCAGGCGTTCCGACAGGACCAGTGAAGAGCTCATTCGGCTACCACGTCATTTTGAGCGCGCCATTTGCTGACGTGAAAGATTCTGTTGCAACTGTTGTTGCCGAAAACCCTGGCACCACTCTCCTTGCTGGCTACATGTCAACAGCAGACATCAAAGTCAATTCCACTTACGGAGTCTGGAACGGCGCAACCGCCACCATTAGCTAATGCCACGCATCGTTGTCGTCGGTCTTGGACCAGGTAATCCGGGTCTCATCACTGCCGACACGCTTGCAGCAATTAACTCAATTGCCGTGCGATTCCTTCGCACGATTCATCACCCGTCTGCTCACCTGGTGACTGACGCAACGTCATTCGATCATCTGTATGACAGTGCGCCATCGTTTGATGATGTGTATCGCGACATTGCGCTCACGTTGGTCGATGCCGCGAAGCAACACGGCGAAGTGCTGTACGCAGTTCCTGGCTCACCAACTGTGCTTGAAAAGTCAGTTGCTCATTTGCGTGCACGTAATGACATCGAACTTGTCATTCTTCCCGCAGTCTCATTCTTGGAAGATGTATGGAGAGCGTTGAACATTGACCCCATCGAAGCTGGCGTCAGACTCATTGATGGTCATGTATTTGCTGAAGCCGCTGCAGGAATTTCCGGGCCAATGCTTGTGGCTCACACGCATGCCAATTGGGTGTTGTCAGATATCAAATTGTCAATTGATGACCCAGACCCGCACACCAAAGTCATCTTGCTTCACCATCTCGGTCTACCGGACGAGCAAATTGCCCACACAACGTGGAGCAACATGGATAGAACTCTTGAAGCTGACCATCTCACCTCCATGTACATTCCACATTTAGGTACACCAGTCGCACACGAACTCGCGCAGTTTCACGAACTGGCGCGCACATTGCGTAAAGAATGCCCGTGGGACGCCGAACAAACGCATCAGTCTTTGGTGCGCTACCTCATTGAAGAGACATACGAAGTTGTAGATGCAATATCTCGTTTGAATGAAGACGATCCCTCAACCGATACAGACCTCATTGAAGAACTGGGCGACTTGTTATACCAAGTTGAATTTCACGCCGCAATTGCCGAAGAGCAAGGCCGATTCACAATGGCTGATGTTGCACGCACAGTTCACGACAAATTGGTGTCGCGACATCCTCATGTTTTCTCTGATGTTGTTGTTTCATCCTCTGAAGATGTTGAGAACAATTGGGAAGCAATAAAGAAGGCGGAAAAGCCGGAACGTTCCGGGCCTTTCGATGGAGTTGTTGAAGCTGCGCCTGCGTTGTCATTTGCTACCAAGGTGCAGCAACGCGCGTCGCGGGTTGGTTTTGATTGGGCCAATTCAGATGGGCCATTGGAAAAGGTTGCTGAGGAACTGCAAGAGGTGCATAACGCCATTGGTATCGGTGACCCAGAATCCACCATGGTGGAAGTGGGCGATCTCTTTTTTGCTGTTGTCAATGTGGCCAGGCATCTCGATATTGACCCTGAAAGCGCTTTGCGTTCAGCGGTCTTTAAGTTTCGTGCGCGAGTTGAAGGTGTCACCCTCCTAGCGGCCAGTCAAGGTCTCGAAATGGCATCTTTGTCTGCTTCTGAGCTAGACGAACTGTGGGAAGTGGTCAAGTCCCACCCAACTCACTAGCGTTCTAGGCATGAGTGAAATCGTCGAAGTAGTCGGCCGCGAAGTTTTAGATTCTCGCGGTAACCCAACAGTCGAAGTAGAAGTAGTCCTTGACAGTGGCGCCACCGGACGCGCCATCGTTCCATCAGGTGCTTCAACAGGCGAATACGAAGCCGTGGAACTACGTGACGGCGGTTCGCGCTACTTAGGTAAAGGTGTTTTACGCGCCGTTGAAAATGTCAACAACCTCGTCGCTCCAGTTGTAATCGGGATGGACGCAACAAATCAGCGCGCCCTCGACAATGCACTGATTGAACTTGACGGAACTGAGAACAAATCGCGCCTCGGCGCAAACGCAATGCTCGGAGTCAGCTTGTCTGTCGCCCACGCCGCAGCAAGCGAACTCGAACTTCCGTTGTATCGGGCCATCGGTGGCCCACACGCACACGTACTGCCTGTCCCAATGATGAATGTCATCAACGGTGGCGCCCATGCGGACAACAACGTCGACCTTCAAGAGTTCATGATCATGCCGGTTGGTGCACCAAGTTTCCGCGAAGCAGTTCGATGGGGCGTGGAGACGTACCACACTCTGAAAAAGGTTCTTGCTGATCGTGGCCTATCAACGGCTGTTGGCGACGAGGGTGGATTCGCCCCGAACTTGTCAAGTAATGAAGCAGCAGTTGCAATTCTTGTAGAGGCAATTGAAAAGGCCGGGTACACACCAGGTAAGGACATTGCAATCGCTCTTGACCCCGCAATGAGCGAGCTGTACCGCGACGGCGCATACCACCTGAAGGGCGAAGGCAAAGTTTTGTCCGCACCAGAAATGGTTGAGTGGTGGACATCACTTGTTGATCGCTACCCCATTGTCAGCATCGAAGACGGCATGGCAGAGAACGATTGGAGCGGCTGGGCACAGATGACCGCTGCTCTCGGTTCACGTATTCAATTGGTCGGTGACGACTTGTTCGTGACAAACACACGTCGCCTACAAATGGGAATTGATCAGTCTGTTGCAAACAGCGTTCTCATCAAGGTCAACCAAATTGGAACTCTCAGCGAAACTCTGGACACAGTTGAATTGGCAACACGACATTCATACACAAGCGTCATGAGCCATCGCAGTGGAGAAACCGAAGACTCAACAATTGCTGATCTTGCAGTTGCAACAAATTGTGGCCAAATCAAAACTGGTGCACCTGCACGAAGCGACCGTGTCGCTAAGTACAACCAACTTCTACGCATCGAAGAAATGCTCGGCGACACTGCTCGCTTTCGCGGACGCAGTGCGCTTGCGCCCCTGAAGTAACGAACATCTGTTCGTGTGCCACGGTTAGCCCCGTGTTACACGCCACAATAGAGACGTGGCTCCACGATTCTTGAACCCCCTCTCGCGCCTGCGATCACGCACGCGTGATGTCACACGTTCACTCGTACGCCCTACCCCACTCGATCAGCGCCTCATCTCTAGTCCAATTACTCGCTGGATTGCCCGTCTGGCTCTGGCAACCGTGGTCGTTGCTGGTGGCACCTCATTGTTCTTCTTCCCGTTAATGGACTTCGTGACGCAACGCTCGGCGATTGCTGAAAAGAACTCAGAATTCGCTGCGCTTGCTGATGCAAACGAGCAATTGCAGACCGAAGTCAACGAACTTCAAACCCCAGAAGGCATCCGCAATGCTGCTCGAGCCCAGTTGGGTTATGTCTTGCCAGGCGAGCAGCGCCTCTCACTTGTCCCGATGCCGAAACTGCCAACCGACCTGCCACCCACATGGCCATACACATTGATTACTGACATCTTGGCCGTACGCAATGCCGACAGCGGTACCCCGTCTTCTCCTCTTGCGCCCCTAGCCCCGTAAGGGCCGGAACCGCAACGGCTCCATGCGAGCCCACCCAATTTCACTCGGTAGTGTTCCTTCTACTGTCTTACTGACTATGGGGGTTTGAAATGGGCGGAAGCATTCTTGGAAATCGGGTTCTTCGTAAAGAAGATCCAAAGTTTCTTACAACCGGCGGCGTGTACGTCGATGACTTACTAGATGAACCAGCGCTTCACGGTGCACTGCATGTCACGTACGTTCGCAGCACAGTGGCTCACGGCAACATCACATCAATTGATACTTCAGATGCAGTTTCAATGCCAGGAATCGTTGCAGTGTTCACAGGTAAAGACCTTGGGCTTGAATTCGTGCCATCTGCATACAACCCCGCAGCTACACGCACACTTCTTGCAACCGACAAAGTGCGTTTTGTTGGTGAACCAGTTGTAGCAATTGTCAGCGAAACCCGCGAAGAGGGCGAAGATGCAATTGATGCGGTCATCATTGACTACGACGTTCTTCCTGCGCTTATTGATCTTGAAGAAGCAATGGCCAGCACAACCTTGTTGTACGAGGCATGCGGAAGCAACGTTGTTTTCGACTCAATGGTCCTCGGATTGCCGGACAACACCGGCGATGCGTACTTCGCTGACTGTGAAGTTGTAGCCAAAGGCCGCTTCATCAACCAGCGCGTTGCACCATGCCCTCTCGAAGTTCGAGGCGCTGCTGCAGCGTGGGGCAAAGATGGTCGTCTCACACAATGGCTCTCCACTCAGCACGCACAGGGTGCAGTTGCACCACTTGCAGCAACTAACGGCGTTGATCCGAGCATGGTTCATGTCAAGACTCCAGATGTTGGTGGCGGTTTCGGTGCAAAGATTGGTGCATACCCTGAAGAACTCTTGCTGGGCGTCATTGCAAAGCGTGTCGGCACTCCAGTTCGTTGGCGTGAAACTCGCAGTGAGTCAATGGTTGGTCTTGGTCATGGCCGTGCGCAATTGCAATACGTCACCATTGGTGGAAAGCGCGACGGCACAGTCACTCACTACCAATTCTGGGCAATTCAAGACTCAGGCTCATGGGTTGACATGGGAACCATCCTTGCTCCATTCATGACGCGCCCAATGTCGTCTGGTGTGTATGCCATTCCAAATATCGAATGCCGCACAACATCGGTTGTTACAAATACAACACCGACAGTTGCGTATCGCGGTGCCGGCCGACCAGAGGCAACAGCAGCTATCGAACGTGCAATGGATATTTTCGCTCTTGAAGTTGGCATGGATGCGGTTGAAGTTCGTCGCAAGAACCTCATTCCGAAGTTCCTCACACCACACACCACAGTTGTTGGCCAGACCTACGACGTTGGTGACTATGAGACCTCATTGAATAAGGTCCTTGAAGCTGCTGATTACAAGGGTTGGCGTGCAAAGCAGAAAGCAGCTCGCGATAGCGGTGCAGCAAAGCAAATCGGCATCGGCGTCAGTGTCTATGTTGAGATCACTGGTGGCGTTGGCAATGGCGAGTCTGCAAAAGTCGAAATTCAAGACAACGGACACGCTCTTATTTACACCGGTACCTCGCCGCACGGACAAGGTCACGCAACATCATGGGCAATGCTTGCCAATGAACAAACCGGTATCCCCATTGAAAACATTGAATTGGTATGGGGCGACACAGACCTAGTTCCAATCGGCACCGGGACCATGGGATCACGTTCATTGCAACAAGGCGGTAACGCCGTGTTCGCAGTTGCTGCCGAATTAGTGAACAAAGCAAAGTCAGTTGCTGCTCGTTTGCTCGAAGCAAGCGAAGAAGACATCGTTCTTGACAAAGACTCCGGAAGCTTCCATGTTGCAGGTACTCCAGCTGTTGCAAAGACATGGGCAGAACTTGCGCTTGCTGAAAAGCAATCAGGCGGACTTGTCCATTCTGATGTCATCAACGTTTCTGGCGCTACGTTCCCATTCGGAGCTCACGTTGCAGTTGTTGAAGTTGACGTTGAAACGGGCAAAGTTACTCACATTGCTCACACCGCGTGTGATGATGCCGGAAAAGTACTGAACCCAATGTTGCTTGAAGGTCAAATTCACGGCGGCGTTGCACAAGGCGCCGCACAAGCGCTTCTTGAAGAAGTGTCGTATGACCCAGATGGCAACCCCATCACATCAAACCTCGCTGACTATGCATTCATCTCGGCTGCAGAACTCCCAAGCGTCACTGTTGTACACATGGAGACACCAACTCCTGTCAACTTGATTGGTGCAAAGGGAATCGGCGAATCGGGCACAATCGGAGCTACTCCGGCAGTGCAGTCAGCTGTTGTTGATGCTGTATCTCAATTCGGTGTCAAGCACATCGACATGCCAACCACCGCTGAAAAGGTGTGGGCTGCAATTCAGTCCGCACGATAACCAACTACTACTTACACAGAACTACACACAAAGGAAGCCATCATGAAGGTCACCATTACCGTCAACGGAACCACACACGAAAGTGATGTTGAACCACGCACCCTGCTCGTTCAGTACGTGCGCGAATCACTCGGCCTCACTGGCACCAATATTGGTTGCGACACCTCTAGTTGCGGCGCTTGCTCATTGCACCTCAATGGTGAATCAGTAAAGAGCTGCACCGTGCTTGCTGTTCAGGCAGACGGCGGCTCTGTCACAACTATTGAAGGACTCGCCAAAGACGGCGTCATGCACCCAATGCAGCAAGCATTCATGGAGAACCATGGTTTGCAGTGCGGTTATTGCACACCAGGCATGGTTATGGCAGCTATTGGTCTTTTGAACGAGAACCCATCTCCAACAGAAGAGCAAGTTCGTATTGGTCTTGAAGGCAACCTGTGCCGCTGCACCGGTTATCACAACATCGTCAAGTCGGTGCTCGCATGCGCCAACAACAAGTAAGTCGGAGACACTCATGATTCCTGCACCATTCGATTACAAGCGCGCATCATCTGCCGCTGAAGCAATCTCACTTGTCGGCGAGTACGGCGAAGACGCAAAGTTCCTTGCTGGTGGCCACAGCTTGTTGCCACTGATGAAGTTGCGCCTTGCTCAACCAGCAGTGCTTATTGACATTGCTCGTATTGAAGACTTGTCATACATTCGCGATGCGGGCGACTACATCTCAATTGGCGCAATGACTCGTCACATGGACGTTGAAAAATCACCAATCCTTGCCGAGCATGCTCCCCTGCTGTCGTTCGCTGCAAGCCACGTGGGCGATCCACAGGTACGCCATCGCGGCACCATCGGTGGTTCTATTGCACACGCCGACTCAGCATCTGACTTGCCTGCAACTACTTTGGCACTTGGTGCAACATATGTTGTGCAAGGCCCGAACGGCACACGTGAAATTGCAGCTGCAGATTTCTATGTTGGTTTCCTTGAATCAGCACTTGCTCCTGACGAAATGCTCACAGAGATTCGCGTTCCGAAAATGAAAGGCGCAACATGGGGCTTTCAGAAGTTCAATCGTCGTGCTCAAGACTGGGCAATCGTCGGTGTAGCTGCATGGAAGCGCGGCACAGAGTCCGGCGTTGGTCTTGTCAACATGGGCTCTGTTCCCATTTTGGCAACAAGCGTTGCAAAAGCAATTGCAGGTGGCGCAAGCGTCAGCGATGCAGCAAAACTTGCTGGTGCAGAAGCAGAACCGCAATCAGACCTCAATGCAAGCGCAGAGTACCGCGTTCACCTCGCAGAGGTCTTGGTGCGCCGAGCACTTGAGTCAACCAGCAAATAACATCTGCTCATGAAAGCAGCCGAGAATTCCCTCGGCACGCTTCGTCCATATGTCCTTCTGACATACATCGCAGTGTTCCTCTGGAGCATTGTTGTTTATGGCATTCCAGTTGATCGCATCGCAGTCCTTTTGTGGATGTTTGGCGCATTTGCTTGCGCATCACTTGGTCGTAATCGTCAACAAGTAATTCAAATGCTGCGCGACTGGGCACTCATGGTCGTTATCTACATGGCGTACGACTACAGCCGCGGCACAGCAGACCAATGGGGCATCGGTGTTAACTACACCGCCTTACGCGATCTTGACTCGTTGATTACCTTTGGTCGCGAACCAATTTCAGGAATGCAACGACGCTTCTATACACCGAATGATGTGAAGTGGTACGACGTCGTTGGTTCCGTTATCTACATGACACATTTTGTTTTCCCGGTATTGCCACTCGTCTTTCTACGAATACGTAACCGCACATCTTGGCTGCACTATGTACGTCGATTCTCACTCACGCTCGGAATTTCAGTATTTATCTTCATCATCTTCCCAGCAGCTCCACCATGGATGGCCTCACGTGAGGGTTACTTGCCACCCATTCAACGCATCACAGGTCGTGGATGGTTGGAACTACACCTGAAGACCGTTTCGAAAACAGTTGATCGTGGAGCAGGTGTCTTGAACGCCGTTGCCCCAATGCCTTCACTTCACGCCGGAATGGCCTTACTGGTTGCGCTGTGGTTCTTTCGCAGTTGCAGAACATGGATACGTATTGTTGCGCTTGCCTACCCCATCGCAATGCTGACAGCACTTGTGTACTTCGGTGAGCACTTCATCATTGATGGCCTAGCTGGCTGGGCAGTTGTTCTACTCGCGTGGTTCCTCGCCAACAAGTGGGAAGAACGCACTTCGCGTCTACGTGTTAACTCTCGAACTGAATAACGGCCCGAGTGCCCACATATGGCGAGAATATTTCAGCTCGAATTCTGTTGTGTTCATCAGCGGTGTCATATGCATGCCATGCCGCAACATCTTCAAATACTGCTGACACTGCAAAGTCGGCTGCAGTTGATGTGTGTCCAGCATTCGGGCCGCAGTTGTATGAGACAAGACCATCAAGAGTTGCTGCGTATTTGCGCAATTCATTTGCAGCAATTGCTGGGTGTCCGGCAGGAACTTTGTCGTTCCATGTGAATAGCACGATGTGATGAAGCATGAAATGAACCTATAACAATCCGGCGTATGAACCGCCATCAACGTGCAACTGCACACCAGTCATGAACTTGGCTGAGTCGCTGCACATGAAAGCACCAATACGACCAAAGTCATCAGCGTCTCCTATAAAGCCGGCAGGAATACCCATTACTTTTGCATCTGGGTTTGCACCGTACAGTTGCGTGATGCGATCAGTGGCATGAGTACCTGGCTGAATGGAATTCACAGTGACTCCGTCGCCAGCAACTTCACGAGCGAGAGTCTTCAAGAACCCAGTCACCCCGGCACGAGCTGTATTCGACAAAATCAAGTTGTTCATTGGCTGACGTACTGCAACCGACGTAATTGCAAGGACGCGACCCCACTTGCGTTCACGCATCGGCGGAACAGCGACCTGACACATAGCAACAACACTAAGTAAGTTCTTTTGCAGCGCCTCTAAATACTGCGATTCAGCGGTCTGGGCAAAGCCGCCTGGAGGCGGACCGCCACCGTTCGCAACAAGAATGTCAATTGAGCCGAGCATTGCAATTGCGCGTTCTGCAAATTCGCGTCCACCAACATCGGTAGAAACGTCGCACACAAAACCGGTGGCCCCATGTCCAATTTCACTGAGAGCCTTCTCTAAACGATTCTCGTCACGACCACATACAACGACACGAACTCCGTCCGCAGCGAGCGCCTTGGCGGTGCCAAGGCCCAATCCAGCAGTTCCAGCTGCAATCGCAGCTGTTTTTCCAGTTAGTCCAAGATCCATACACCCACAGTAACCATGCAGCTCGGCTAGCCTGACTGTCACAAGGTGGTGAAACCATGGACGAGCGTCATCTCGACGCGATCGCCGACGCAGATACATATCCCTACTGGTATGAAGACGTAGACGAACCCGATTCGAACCCAACCCTGGTCCGCACCGAAAGCTGCGACCTCTGCATTATTGGCGGTGGCTACACAGGCCTCTGGACTGCCATCCTGGCTAAGGAACGTGACCCATCACGTGATGTCATTCTGATTGAGGCGCATGAAGTGGGTTCTGCTGCCAGTGGACGAAACGGTGGCTTTGTTGATTCATCGTTAACGCACGGTATTGCAAATGCGCAAGCACGATTCCCAGACGAAGTATCTGTGCTTGAAGAACTTGGCCTGAAGAATCTCAATGACATTGAAGCTGCAATCAAGAAATACAACATTGATTGTGACTGGGAGCGCACAGGTGCAATTGATGTTGCGATGACAACTCACCCAACGTCGTATCTTGATGAACTACGCGACGATTATGCGCAACTTCGCAAGTTAGGGCAAAAAGTTGAATGGCTCGATCGCGATGCGATGCAAGAACAAGTCCACTCACCGTTGTACACGGGTGGCTTATGGCGACGCGATACCGCAGCACTTATTGACCCTGCGCGATTGGTGTGGGGTCTAAAGGCAACAGCCGAATCATTAGGTGTGCGCATTTACGAAGATTCAAAAGCCTTGTCTATGGAGAAAGACGGAGTCGGAGTGCTTGTCACTACTCCACTCGGTCGTATTCGTGCGGGCAAAGTTGCGCTTGCCACGAATGCATTCAAACCGGTACTCAAGCGTCTTAGTAACTATGTAGCGCCGGTCTATGACTACTGCATGGTTACAGAACCACTCACACAATCGCAGCTTGACTCCATCGGATGGAAGGGCCGTCAAGGTCTGAGTGACATTCCAAACCAGTTTCATTACTACCGACTAACTGAAGATAATCGCATCTTGTGGGGTGGATACGACGCGGTGTATTTCTTTGCAGGAAAAGTGCGCCAAGAAAATGAATCGCGTCCAGAATCATGGGCCATGTTGTCACGGCATTTCTTTGAAACATTCCCTCAACTTGAAGGTGTGCGCTTTTCTCACATGTGGGGTGGCGTCATCGACACATGCAGTCGCTACTGCGTGTTCTGGGGTAAGGCAATGGGTGGCCGCGTGTCATACGCACTTGGCTACACCGGGCTTGGTGTTGCCGCGTCTCGATTCGGAGCTGAAGTCATGCTCGACCTCATTGATGGTCGACGCACTCGAGCAACTGCAACTGAATTTGTACGCACAAAACCTGTGCCGTTTCCACCAGAACCATTTCGTTTCATCGGCATTCAAGCCACTCGATGGTCACTTGATCACGAAGACAAGACCGGAACACGCAATACATGGCTTCGCACCCTTGACCGATTCGGTCTCGGATGGGACTCATAGGGCTTTATCCCCTACGCTCTAGACGTGTCATACGAGCCGAAAACCACTCAAGAAGTCGCTGATGGGCTTGCCGCACACGGATACCTAGCCGACGAAGGTCTTGTCACTGCTGTCTTTCTTGCTCTCACACTGCACCGCCCTCTTTTTCTTGAGGGCGAAGCGGGTGTTGGCAAAACCGAACTAGCAAAAAGTATTGCTCGTTGGCAAAATGCCGAACTGATTCGTTTGCAATGTTACGAAGGTATTGATGCAGCACAAGCTGTGTACGACTGGGATTATTCGCGCCAGTTGTTGCACCTACGCGCAGCCGAAGCATCAGGTGAAGCAGCACAATCCGGAACTGCAGAACTAGAAGGCCAACTGTACGACGAACGGTTTTTGCTCAAGCGCGCACTACTGCGCGCAATTGATTACGGAAACACCACTCCTCCGGTATTGCTGATTGACGAAATCGACCGTGCAGACGACGAGTTCGAGGCATACCTATTGGAAGTGTTATCAGATTTTCAAGTAACAGTTCCTGAAATCGGAACGTTTCGTACTGACAACCCACCCATCGTGATTCTCACCTCAAACCGCACCCGCGATGTTCACGACGCACTAAAGCGCCGTTGCTTGTACCACTGGGTTGAACACCCATCCTTCGATCGTGAAGTCGAAATTGTTCGTATGCGTGTTCCCGAAGCAAGCGAAGTTCTTGCACGCCAGGTTGCCGGCGCAGTCGAAGCACTTCGCGCCATCAACTTGTACAAGCCACCTGGTGTGGCAGAAACGATTGACTGGGCAGCAGCACTTGGCCGCCTTGGCATCACAGAAATTGATGAAACAGTTCTCGACCGCACTCTTGGCACTGTGCTGAAATACCGCGAGGATCACAGTCGTGTACGCGATCACGGAATCGCTGGCGTTGTACAACAGGCATTCGACCGTGGCCTCCTTCACGGTTGAGTCAAACCCAGACCGACTCGCAGTCGGATTCGCGCGCATTCTTCGCCGTCTCGATATTGCAACACCACTTGATTCTGTTCTCACGTTCATCAACGCATTGTCGTTAGTCGGCATTGAAGACCGTCAGTCTGTGTACTGGGCTGGCCGCACCACTTTGGTACGACGCCCTGAAGATATTGCGATGTACGACAAAGCATTCAATGTGTTCTGGGAGCATCGCGAATCAGTAGTAGCTGACGACGAAGAACAGCCAAAGGTCACCCTTGCGTTGGACACTGAAGACGAAGGCAGTGCAGACGGAAATGCAGATGCATCAGACGACCCAACAATCACTCTTCGATTCTCTGGCGTTGAGACACTGCGCGACAAAGACTTTGCTGAATATTCAAATGACGAGATGAACCAAGCGCAGCAATTCATGCAATCACTGCGCATGGCTGGCCCTCCTCGCCCATCACTACGCATGAAACCAACCCGTTCACGTGGGACGCGCCCTGACATGCGTGCAACCGTGCGGGCGTCTCTTGCCGCAAGTGGCGAGCCAATGCGTCGTCATTGGGTAGAAAAGGGAGACAAGCCTCGCCGTATTGTGTTCCTCCTCGACATCAGTGGCTCAATGGAGCCGTACGCACGTGCGCTTGTTCGGTTCGTACATGCAGGCGTTGCAGGTCGCCAACGTGTTGAGGCCTTCACATTAGGTACTCGACTTACCCGCATCACCCGAGAACTTTCTTCCAAAGATCCAGATCGTGCTCTACGCGCAGCTGGTGAGAATGTTCGCGACTGGAGCGGCGGAACGCGCCTCGGTGAGACATTGCGTTTGTTCAATAATGAATGGGGCGTTCGCGGCATGGCCCGTGGCGCAATTGTTGTTGTCTTGTCGGATGGTTGGGATCGTGGAGACCCCATCGTGCTTGCAGAACAGATGGAACGGCTTCATCGTGTGTCATTTCGCATTGTGTGGGTGAACCCCCTGAAGGTGACGCCGGGATATGCCCCTCTTGCCCGAGGAATGGCTGCTGCTCTGCCGTATGTTGATGACTTCGTGGAGGGACATTCTCTTGATGCCCTCGAGCAACTTACTAAGGTCATTAATCATGCGTGAACTTCTTACTGACATTGATCGTTGGCAAACAGACGGCAAAAGAGTGGCCATCGCACGAGTTGTTGACATTGAAGGCTCTGGCCCACGTGGCGCAGGCGCAGCAATGGCTGTCAACCAAGACGGCGAAGTTAGTGGCTCTGTCAGTGGTGGATGCGTGGAAAGCGCGGTTGTCTCAGAGGCGTTGGCGATTCTGTCGGGCGAACAGCCAAGCCGTGTTGTTACGTTCGGCTATTCAGATGACGAAGCATTTGCTGTCGGCCTCACATGTGGCGGAATCATCCACCTCTTCATTCAGCCACTCGAATGGTGACCATGAATTCGTACCAAACCTTTTCTGCGCATGTTCGCGATAACTCGCCTGTCGCATTAGTCACGGTTATCGAAGGCCCGCACGTTGGGGCAACCATGGTTGTTACACCAGCAGGCATTGTCGGCGGTTCGCTCGGCAACCCAGACATTGATCGAATCGTGGCACGTGATGCGCTGGGCGAACTGGAAGCAGGGCGCACTTTGGTTCGTCATTACGGACCTCATGGTGAATCAACACCAGAAGATCTCATCGATACAGAAACAGTGCGTATCTTTATTGAGAGTTTTTCTCCACCACCACTTATGTGGATCTTTGGTGCAGTTGATTTCACGGCAGCGTTGGCACGCGTTGCAAAAGTTCTCGGCTACCACGTCACGGTATGTGATGCGCGTGAAGTGTTTGCAACACGCCGTCGTTTCCCTATGGCCGATGAAGTCAAAGTCACATGGCCAACTCCAATGTTCACAGAGAACGGCCACCGCTTATCGTCTCGTGATGCCGTGTGTATTTTGACGCACGACCCAAAGTTTGATGTGCCAGCAATTCAAGGGGCACTTGCAACATCTGCCGGATACATCGGCGTGATGGGCAGTCGCAAAACTCACGCAAAGCGTCTTGAACGCATGGCTGAGGTCGGAATCACTAGTGCAGCTGATCTAGCCCGTATTCATTCACCAATTGGCTTAGACCTTGGTGGCCGTACACCTGAAGAAACAGCTATTTCAATCGTGGGCGAAATTATCGCAACTCGCACAGGGCGTAATGCTTCGCCTCTTGGCGCCAGCGATGGCGCAATTCACTAACCGCTATAGGCGGAACGTTGCAATATTGCTTGGGTTGGTCCACACAACTCGTGCTGCTTGTTCAGCAGACATGATTTTGAATTTCACAAACTTGCCACCAAACGGTGCATGAATCATTGCAAGCCCTGTACCGAGATACATCTGTACGTGAGTTCCCTCGCCGGTGATATCTCCTGCTATCGCATCTTCGCGTTCAACACGCATACGACGATCTAGTTGCGATACAGCCTGACGTGGCATGTCAACGCCAGCCGTTCGCCATGCAAACCACAGAAGCCCTGAACAATCCATCTTCACGTACGAGTCTTCTTTGCCTTCGATGTACCGAACACCTAGTTGTGTGAGCGCCGACAACACCGCTATCTGATGGTCACGTGGCGCACGCGACCATGCCCTGTTCAAATCATTCGGGTCTAGTACCAGACGTTTAGCAACACCATTCGAGACAACACGGCGCAACTCCAAATATGAGGGGTCTTCTTTATTCTCTGTTCGCATTATGAGACTTAGGGCTCGAATAGCATCAATCGCAATTTGAGGGCGTTGACGAGTGCGCTCACCCGGCATTTGAAAGTTACGCGACACAATGTCTTTGTTGGAACTACCTGCTGCACTGGCTGGTGCGACAGGAAGCGACGCACTGAGAATGCCAATTGCGGCTACCCCGCGCAGAAGTTTGGCAAGCCGAACCATTTAAGGCAGGCTATTACGAATGGAAGCACCTCACAGCACCGCCCTCGGGGTCCTTCTGGCTGCTGGCTCTGGTACGCGCTTTGCGGGCTCTCAACATAAATTGTTGGCACACATTGATGGACAAACAATCTTCTCGCGTTCTCTGAGCGCAATGATCGGCTCGCACCTAGATGGATTCATTGTTGTCTCAGGTGCTCTCGACCTCGATGGCCATATCGGCGATATTGAGGAAGTTCATAATCCGGATTGGAAAACAGGTCAACGCAGTTCCGTAATCACAGCAATTAATTTTGCTCGCAGCCACGGCTACGACGCCATTGTTGTCGGATTAGCCGACCAACCATTTCTCACATCGGAGGCGTGGACAAATGTTGCGTCCTCAATGTCCCCAATTGCGATTGCCACATACAACGGAACACGCGGAAACCCCGTACGACTTCATTCCAGTGTGTGGGACACATTTGAAGACCTCGAAGCAGACCCAGATGCTGGGGCACGAAGTCTCATTCACCTGCATCCTGAACTCGTTCGGGAAGTAGCCTGTGAAGGCAATTCGGCAGATATCGACACCACAGAGGATCTCGACACATGGACCTAAATCATCAATTCACTGTTGCAGTTCCCGTGGAAGATGCATGGCGCATCCTCACTGACGTCGAGCGCATTGCACCCTGCCTCCCTGGTGCCCAACTGCAAGAAATCGAAGGCGAAACATACCGCGGAGTAGTCAAAGTCAAAGTCGGACCAATTCAGGCACAGTTCAAAGGTCAGGCAAGTTTTATTGAGCGCGACGACGCTACCCACAAAGTAGTGCTCAAGGGCGAAGGCCGTGACACCACAGGCAAAGGAAACGCCGCAGCAGTTATTACCGCTGAGATGACTGCAGTCGATGCAAATAACACCGCTGTCACTGTCAACACAGATCTTTCTGTCACCGGAAAAGTTGCACAGTTTGGTCGTGGCGCAATGGCAGACATCAGCGACAAGTTGCTTGCCCAGTTTGTTGTGAACTTGAATGTTCTTATTGCAGAACAACCTGCAACAGCAGCGCCAGTTGCTACAGAAACAGCACCAACCGACGGTGTCCGCACCATCGAAAGCGCAGAAGTTGCACCACTCGACCTTCTCAGTGCAGCAGGAAGCCCAATTCTCAAGCGGGCCATCCCCGTTGTCGTTGTGGTTGTTGCTGTTCTTGTGTGGCTTGTCGTTCGCTAATTCATGCAACTACCCGGTGCTTCCCCTTCACCTGAAGATCTCGCCGCTGTCACTGCCCTAATTGGTCGCATTCCACAGGGCGATTTTCGCGTAGTGGTTCGCGCTACTGATGGTGCTCCCGTTGTTCTGATGAATGCCCCTCTCTTGGAAGATGGCACACCGATGCCAACGTTGTACTGGCTTGTTGGCAATACAGAAGTTCACGCAGTCAGCACATTGGAAGCTGATGGCGGTGTTAACACTGTTGAAGCCATCATTGGCCTTGACGCAATCGATGCAATTCATGTTCGCTACCAAGAACGACGTGACGCAATGATTCCTGCCACGCATGAAGGACCACGCCCATCTGCCGGAGTTGGTGGCACGCGACGCGGCGTTAAATGTTTACACGCTCATTTTGCACATTGGCTTGCAGGTGGCGATGACTCTGTTGGCAAATGGGTGTCACAGCAACTCGACGAACGTGGCGTTACGTACGCGCAGCCGATATGACCGTAATGTTTGCAGCTATCGACGTAGGAACTAATTCTGCGAATCTTCTTGTCATTGATGAGCACGGCAAAGAACTCACACGTGTAATCACTTCAACACGACTCGGAGAAGGGCTTCACTCAACTGGAGAACTCTCAGTTGAAGCAATGACTCGAACCATTGAAGTCATTACGGCATACATAGCCACCGCACAATCACTTGGCGCAACCACAATTCAAATAGTCGGAACCGCCGCATGTCGGCGAGCCCGCAATGCCACTGCCTTCTGCGATCTTTTACAAGCGAGAACGCAGTTACACCTTGAGGTGTTGTCGGAATCCGACGAAGCAGCCTTGACATTCTCTGGTGCGCTCATCGGTCTACCCGTCCTCGACGCACCTACCTTGGTAGTTGATATCGGTGGAGGCAGCACCGAATACACAGTCGGAACACAATCAATTGATGTCTTTGCCAGCATCCCGTTCGGTGCAGTGACATCTACTGAGTCTCATATTTCCTCAGACCTGCCGCGCCCTGAAGATCTCACCAACCTCATTGGTGCAGTGTCTGATGAACTAGAAGACATCACTCGCGATCACCCCATTGTTGCCACCGCAATTCGCACAGTGGGAGTTGCGGGCACCATCGTCACCATTGCTGCAGTTGAATTAGGACTGCACGAATTTGACGATGCTGCACTGCACGGGATGACATTGTCTCGTGAGGCCGTTGAAGATGTATTTCGCACGGTAGCAACCGAGCCATTGGCGCTACGTGTGCAAAACCCAGGCCTTGGCCCAGACCGAGCAGACATTATTGTGGCTGGCTGTTGCATTCTCGTTGCCACTATGCGCCGCCTGCACCTCTCAGAGATAACCGTGTCGACCCGCGGACTTCTCGATGGGGTCGCCCACCGTGCCAGACTGAATTCATGACCGCGGTTCATCCAGCACGACCATCGAACGTCGGACTTCGCTTGTACGGCCGGCGCGTAGTGCTACGCCCGCTTGTTCCACAAGATTTCACCGGGTGGAGCGAAGTACGTCGCCGTAATGGCGAATGGCTAACGGTGTGGGAACCAATGCGAATGGTGCATCACCCAGACCCTGAACAAAACCGTGATGTGTTTGCAGCTCGGTGTGGGGCACGAGACCGTGAACGACTTGCCGGCTCACAGTACGCCTTCGGGATCTTTGTCGACGGCGCATTCGCTGGAGAAATCAATTTGAACAACGTTGTTCGTGGTGCATTTCAATCTGCCACCATCGGCTACTGGATTGATAAGTCGCGTGCCGGCCGTTCACTCATGGCTGAAGCGTTAGTTGTGGTCGCACAATACGCATTTGAGAATCTGCACTTACACCGACTTGAGATATGCATCATCCCGCGCAATAGCAACTCACGTCGCGTGATGGAGAAACTAGACATTCGCACCGAAGGTGTTGCTGAACGATTCCTTGAAATCAACGGCACATGGGAAGACCATGTGCGTTACGGAATCACCATTGAAGAGTGGAACGAACGCCGTGAAGACTTCCTTGAAGGTTGGATTACTCCTTAGAGTGGAGAATTGAACGCTTGTGCGCGCTGTCGACGAACAGTCTTTCGCCGCTTCCATTCTTTAGTTTTCCAGTGCTTCAACACGTGCTTACGGCTTTTTTCAATGCCAACAAGCGGATCATGATGATGAACTGGTTTCCATTCAGGTCCAGGCTCTTCCACATCTAGTGGTTCGAGACCGTGCCGCAATGCTTCTTCCGCTAAGTGAAGTTCGCTATGCACGCGGTGACGTTCATTGTGGGCATGTGCCCGCAATTCTTCACGCGGTGCAGGTGCACGATCCTGGTTGCGATTTCGATTACTCACCGCTGCCTCCTTAAGGAGTCCAAGAGGGAATCACTATGGTTCCCTGTTCGCAATGTACACCTCGTCGGACAGGTGAATTACCACTTTTGTCCCTATTTATCTACGGGAAAACTAATCAATGCGTAAGGTTCGGATAACAGGGTCTTGGCCAACAATGCCACGAAGCCCCACTCGGCATGTTCCCTTTCGTAGGGCCACCAAACGGAGCGGTTCTGCTTGCAAGCGACATATCTTTTTTGATGTTTGAGACACCGACCAGATAAGAGGCAGGTCGCTTGTCAGCGAAGCGAGCGCTTCAGGTTTCACAGACTGACCCACAAGTATTCTTCGAACAGGCATTGTGGTGATGCGAGACGTTGCTATTCCATCGCCAATTGCGTTAGTTGCCTTTACGACCACTTGATACTTGCTTCCAACTGCGAGCCCCGTAAACCGAACAGCACTTGTGCCGGTGGGCACTTCTTTTCGTTGCACAACTTTTCCGTTGCGCAACAATGACACCCTTGTATTGGTGATTGCTGAACCACCATCGCACGGCGGGTCCCAACTAACAACTAATCCTGTTGAGTCGGTAGTAATCATGATGTGTGACGGTTCACCTGGTGCAGTAGCAGCAATGGGTGCGGTGTCAACAAACAACAACCGGTTGAGAGAATCCGCAGTCATTCCTTGGATTACACCTTTAGTCGAACGATCAATAATGGCCTGCGAAATTGTGGTGGCACACATTCCCGGCTGTTGCTCGGCTAGTAGTGCTGCATACCCGGCAACCAATGGTGACGCCATTGATGTACCCACATCAAACTCGTAATCAGTATCTGAATCTTTCCATGCCGACTCAAGTCCGCGGAATCTGTCTCCACCTGGTGCATACAAATCAACACACTGACCATTGTTTGAGTAATAGGCCACCACATCTAAAATTCCAACCGCACCTACTGTTAGTGCATCGGGCACATCACCTGGTGCAATCTTGCACGCGTCAATCGGCCGCCCCGCAGCATCACCATTACCTGACGCAACAGTGACTACAACTCCTTCATCAATCAGAGCTTGCACTTCACGATCAATAGATGTTCCATCGTCTCCGAGGTCAACACCAAAACTTAAGTTCACAATTGCTGCTACACCCGAGCGGTGATGTGCACGCACCCACTGAAGAGCATTCACAACATCTGCAACTTCTCCGTCGCCATTGCAGTCAAGAACACGCACAGAAATGAGGCGTGCCTGAGCAGCAACACCGACCGTCGTTCCAGCCGCAAGTGCGGCCACATGGGTTCCGTGTCCGTCGCAATCAGATGTCACGGGGCTCACCTTCGATGAACCGATGTCTGTAGGAATATCGATTCCTGGCACCACCCTGCCAATAATCTGCTCATGGGTGGGCCTGATGCCAGTGTCCACAATGTAGATGTCGACACCGGCGCCCGTCAGCTGCCCAAAGGTGCCATTTCCATCAAGTGGTAGTTGGACTTGATTGATGCGGTCAAGGTGCCAGGCAGTGCCTACAGGGGCCGTGAGAGCCATAGTGGCGGGGACTTGGCTGAGTCCGG
>Ga0208592_1000053_pt1 | contig 33339 bp, 34 predicted proteins | sample LakMenE18May10ns_FD_150712 | JGI IMG/M metagenome (GOLD analysis project Ga0208592, IMG submission 150712) | Freshwater microbial communities from Lake Mendota, WI - 18MAY2010 deep hole epilimnion ns (SPAdes) | ecosystem: Environmental > Aquatic > Freshwater > Lentic | place: Lake Mendota...
TAAGTAGATGGCTAAGTGAATCGCGAAGGAAAACAATTTGGCATTGTTTTGAGAAAAGTGCTTTTTCGCAAAAATCACCATCGCACGGTAAAAAATAAAAACATAGTTCACCGAGCTTTTCTTGGTGCTTTCACCTTTGTAATGGATGATTTTTGTTTCAGGGAAATAGAAGTTTTTGTAGCCTCCTAATTGTATACGGTATGATAAATCGATGTCCTCCCCGTACATGAAAAAGGTTTCATCTAACAGACCAACTTTGTCCAGCGTTTCCTTCCGCATGAGCATAAATGCACCACTGAGGACATCCACTTCGTTTACGTCGAATTCACTTAAATACCCTAAGTGATATTGACCAAAGCGTTTTGATTTTGGAAAGAGTTTTGAAAGTCCAAATATTTTATAAAAAGCCACCATTGGCGTTGGTAGTCCTCGCTTAGATTCTGGCAGAAATCTCCCTTTTCCATCGACCATTCGAACACCTAGTCCACCTGCTTCTTGATTCCCATCCATGAATTGAATGACCTTCGAAAAGGTGTCTTCTTCTACAACTGTATCCGGGTTGAGTAACAGTAAATACCTCGCATCAGAAAGAACGAGTGCCTGATTGTTTGCTCTTGAAAAGCCTAGATTTTCCTTGTTTGCAATGAGCTGGACACCTGGAAATTTGGTTTGAACCATTTCAACGGAGCCATCCACACTGTTATTATCCACCACAAAGACTTGAACATTTAGTGTTTTACTGGCTGCTAATACGGCATTCAAACATTGTTCCAAGAAATAGGTGACATTGTAATTTACAATGACAACACTCAAATCAAATGTTGGCTTGTGTTTATCCATTGGCTAAAGCGATACACGAAATTTCTATGCTCACGTCTAAAGGTAGTCTTACAACTTGAACCGTTTCTCTGGCAGGGGGAATTCCAGTAAAATAGGATGCGTAAACGGTGTTCATTGCTTGGAAATCATTCAGGTCCTTCAGGAAAATACTCGTTTTCACTATGTTTTCAATGGTTAAACCTGCGGCTTCTAATAAAGCTTCAATGTTTTTCATGACACGATGCGTCGCTTCTTCAATCGTATCCAATTCTAGCTTTCCTGTGGAAGGATTCAATGGAATTTGTCCGCTGATGTAGAGCATTCCTCCGGCAAGAATGGCTTGACTGTATGGTCCAACAGGTGCTGGAGCGTTCGGTATTTGAATGGCTTTTTTCATCACAATAAGTTTATCCAATGGATTAAACGATTTTTTCTACTTTTGCAAAGTAACAAAAATCAATGAACGTGAAGGTAGTACTAGTGGATTTTTATGATTCTTTCACCTTCAATTTAGTCCATTATTTTGAACAATTAGGTGCAGAAGTAACGGTCATTCGTCACGATTATTTGAATTTAACGGACTTGAATGAATTTGATGCCGTTGTCCTATCGCCTGGACCTGGACTTCCAAATGAGAAAAAAAACCTAGCAGAATTGCTTGCTATGTACGTAGGTAAAAAACCGATTCTAGGTGTCTGCTTGGGCATGCAAGCGATTGCATTACACCTCGGAGCTCGTTTAGAAAATCAGCAAGAGGTGAAGCACGGGGTTCAAGGAAAATTATTAGTCAAGGACCAATCGGTCTTGTTTCAAGGACTTCCAAGTGAATTTCTTGTCGGATTGTATCATAGCTGGAAAGTGGTTGATTTGCCTAACGATTGTCAAACAGCTCAGCTCGACAATGGCGTAGCAATGTCCTTAGAATTTCCGAAGCTTCGATTATTTGCTGTACAGTTTCACCCGGAGTCCATTTTGACGGAACATGGATTACCACTATTGGCTAACTTTTTAAACTGCGCTCAATTATGATGTCAAGAATGTGCTTGTTGCTCTTCACTCTTTTTTTACACCTTCAGTTGTCCGCTCAGAGTTGTCTCGGTTATTGGATTACCGTTGATGATGAAAGTGGCCTTAAAAAATCCATTGTGGAGTTGTACAAGAAAGATGGGAAAATGTGCGGAAAGGTCGTTTACATTTATAAAAGAGGCAAGGATGGTCCTCATTCTTTGTGCAAAGAATGTGTGGGAAACCTTAAAAACAAGCCTGTAATGGGAATGCAAATCATCAAAAACATGAGTTGGAGCGGCAGCGAATGGGAGGGGGGAACTATTATGGATCCTGATAATGGAAAATTCTACGATGCAAAAATTTGGATTCAAGCCAATAATTACAGCAAACTCAATGTCAGAGGGTATATCGGTCCTTTCTTTCGAACGCAAACTTGGATAAAAACGGAAAAAATTCCATCGGATTAAAACCTTTTTGAAACTCTTTTGTTTAATCTTTTTAATCGATTTAGCAACAAACATTAAACAAAATGAAGTTATTAGTTACCTTTTTACTTACCTTTTTCATCATCACAGGATTTCAAGCCCAAAATGGCGTTGTACGAGGTCGTGTATTCAACTCGCTAACAAATGCGGGCATTGAAAACGCGAAAGTTCAACTCATCGAACAAGCGAAAGGAGCCATCACATTAGCCGATGGAACCTTTGAATTAACTGGATTAAAACCAGGAGTATATTCGTTTAAAGCTGTGTCAATTGGATTCAAAGAATTAATCATCAATGAAATTACCGTAACCAATGCCCGTGCGATTGATTTGGATTTTGCCTTAGAGGAACTTGTTTCCAATCAAAAAGAAGTAATTGTAAAAGCTTCCCCATTTGTTCGAAAATCCGAATCCCCCAACTCGTTAAAAACCTTGAATGCGACGGAAATCGAACGACTTCCGGGTGCGAATCGCGATGTGAGTCGTGTGATTGCGGCATTGCCAGGTGTGGCTTCCAGAGCAACATTTCGAAACGACATCATCATTCGCGGTGGATCCCCAGGAGAGAACAAGTTTTATTTAGACGGCATCGAAGTACCAAACATCAATCACTTTGCGACGCAGGGAAGTAGTGGTGGACCGGTAGGATTGTTGAATGTGAATTTCATCCGTGAAGTAGATTTCTACTCCGGAGCATTTCCAGCAAATCGTGCAAATGGACTCAGTTCTGTATTGGCGTTTAAGCAAAAAGACGGAAACAAGGACGGTCTCATTTCTAATTTCTCTTTAGGTTCCAGTGACGCCGGTTTAACGTTTGATGGTCCATTAGGTAAAAAAGGGGATTTCATTTTTTCTGCACGTAAATCCTACTTGCAATTTCTATTTATGGCCTTGAAATTACCGATTTTACCTTCTTACAACGATAGCCAGTTTAAAATCAATTACAAGGTAAACGAGAAAAACAAAGTAACCATTATTGGATTAGGTGCTTTAGATAACTTTGATGTGAATACGGATGTGAATGCGTCGGTTACAGATACCGCTGCAAGGGAATACAACAATTTCATCATCAATAATTTGCCGATTCAAAAACAGTGGAATTACACAATGGGGGTCAATTGGATTCACTTTTCGAAAAATTCATATCAGAACATTGTAGTCAGTCGAAACATGTTGAATAACGCTGCATACCGCTACAAAAACCGCATCGAAACACCGGCGAATTTGCTGCAAGATTACCGTTCTTTTGAAGCTGAAAATAAATTCCGTTTTGAACATACCTATACAAAAAACGGGTGGAAAGTGAACGCAGGATTTGGGTATGAATATGCACGTTATTTCTCTTCGACTTACAACAAAATCACCATTCAAGGCAATCCAGTAACGATCGATTTTAAATCGAACTTGTTTATGAGTAAAATGGCGGCCTTTGGTCAAGTGAGTAAGTCTTTTTTCAACGAGCGCTTAAATGCATCCTTGGGATTGCGAACGGATTTCTCTAATTATTCGAAAAGCATGATGAATCCTTTGGATCAACTTTCTCCTAGTTTGGCATTGTCTTACCGAATCACCGATCAAATTGCCTTGAACGGAAGTGTGGCAAGGTATCACCAATTGCCATCTTACACGATCTTAGGATATAGAAATGCGCAAGGAACCTTGGTGAATCAACAAAATGAAGTGAAGTACATTCAAGCAGATCATTTCGTGATTGGAAGTGAATTTTTAACAAAAATGAATTCTCGATTTACCTTGGAAGGATTCTATAAAAAATACAACCGTTATCCTTTCTCATTGAAAGATTCTCTTTGTTTGGCAAATGTTGGATCTGATTTCGGAGTGATTGGAAACGAAGAAGTGAAATCTATTTCTCAAGGTAGATCCTACGGTATGGAATTCTTGTTCCAACAAAAACTATTTAAAGGCTATTACGCCATCCTTGCTTATACCTTCGTGAATTCTGAGTTCCAAGACAAAAACGGCACATACGTTCCAACGGCGTGGGATAGCAAACACATCGTTTCCTTAACTGGTGGAAAACGTTTCAAAAATGGATGGGAATTGGGAATGCGTTGGTTGTTCTCAGGTGGATCTCCTTATACTCCATACGACGTGGAAACATCAACAATGATTCAAAACTGGGACATCAACGGCCAGGGAATTCTAGATTATTCTTTGTTGAACACACAGCGTGAGTCTAGTTTTCATCAATTAAACGTACGCGTGGACAAAAAATGGTACTTGGAAAAACTGACCTTGAATTTTTATTTGGACATTCAAAATGCCTATGGATACAAAGCGAAGTTGGCTCCAATCATGCTGGTAGAAACGGATTCAAATGGAACTCCAATTGTTGATCCTGCTAATCCTGGACATTACAAAGCAAAATTCATTGCGAACTCTAATGGAATTGTTCAGCCAACATTGGGAATCATTGTCGAATTTGCCAACAAGAAAAAAACGGGGCAAGGTAAATAGTTCATGTAGGATCACGAAAAAATCCATACCTTTGCATCCAAATTAGAAAAAAAAATGGCAACGAACCGAACTTTTACAATGCTTAAGCCTGATGCAATTGAAAACGGGCACATGGGAAAAATCATTGACATGATAATCTCTGCAGGATTCCAGATTAAAGCGATGAAATACACGCAATTAACTGAAGATCAAGCAAAAAAATTCTACGAAGTACACGCTGAGCGTCCATTCTACGGAGAATTAGTTGAATATATGTGTTCAGGACCAATCGTGGCTGCAATCTTAGAAAAAGACAATGCAGTTGCTGATTTCCGCACCTTAATTGGCGCTACTGATCCTTCTGAAGCAGCTGACGGAACCATCCGTAAAGCATACGCTGAAAACAAAGGAAGAAACGCTGTTCATGGTTCCGATTCTGATGAAAATGCAGAAAGCGAAGGACACTTTCATTTTACAGCTGCAGAGATTTTTTAATTTCTGACAATCCATATTTTTGAAAAGACCGCATTGCGGTCTTTTTTCATTCCATAGCATACCATGAAGAATCAAGAAGCCATCGAAAAAAGAAGAACCTTTGGGATCATTTCGCATCCCGATGCAGGTAAAACGACGCTAACAGAAAAGTTGTTGCTTTTTGGTGGTGCCATTCAAACAGCTGGTGCCGTTAAGAACAATAAGATCAAAAAAAGCGCGACTTCGGATTTCATGGAAATCGAGAAACAACGTGGAATATCCGTTGCCACATCGGTCATGGCTTTTGAATACAATGGAAAGCAAATCAATATTCTTGATACTCCTGGACACAAAGACTTTGCGGAAGATACCTTTCGTACCTTAACAGCTGTCGATAGTGTGATTCTGGTGATTGACTGTGCGAATGGGGTGGAGGAACAAACACGTAAGTTGATGGAAGTTTGTCGCATGCGTAAAACGCCGGTGATTATTTTCATCAATAAAATGGACCGAGATGGTAAGGATCCCTTCGAACTTTTGGATGAATTGGAACAAAGTCTAGACATTCACGTTCGTCCATTGACTTGGCCAATTGGAATGGGAGACCGTTTTCAAGGTGTTTACAACATCTACCAGAAAGGCTTGAATTTATTTTCGGCGAATAAAACGAAAATTTCAGACGACGTTGTTTCTATTTCAGATATTAATGATGTTGCATTGAATGAAATCGTTGGAGAAAAACCAGCGGATGAATTGCGCGAGGAATTAGAAACGATTGAAGGAGTATACGATACTTTTAGTAGAGAAGCTTATTTAGCAGGCGATGTTGCTCCTGTATTCTTTGGGTCCGCAGTAAACAATTTCGGAGTCAAAGAATTGTTGGATACCTTTTGCGAAGTTTCGCCCTCCCCACGTGGACGTGAAACAGATAAGCGAATGGTAGAGCCTGGAGACGATCAATTCTCTGGATTTGTGTTCAAAATTCACGCAAACTTAGATCCAAAACACCGTGATCGCATCGCCTTTTTACGCGTCGTATCCGGTAAATTTGAACGCAATACCTTCTATCAGCACGTACGATTGGGTAAAAAATTGAAATTTCCGAATCCAACTTCCTTCATGGCACAAGATAAAAGTGTCATTGATGAAGCCTTTCCAGGCGACGTTGTTGGATTATACGATACGGGAAACTTTAAAATTGGCGATACACTGACGGGTGGCGAGGTGATGATGTATAAAGGAATTCCAAGTTTCTCCCCAGAAATCTTCCAGGAATTGGAAAACTTGGATCCGTTGAAATCAAAGCAATTGGAAAAAGGGATTCGCCAGTTAATCGATGAAGGGGTGGCACAATTATTTGTGCAACAACCGGGTAATCGTAAAATTGTTGGAACGGTCGGACAACTTCAATTTGAGGTGATTAATTACCGTTTAATTCACGAATATGGCGCAAATTGCCGCTTTGTACCTAGAAATTATTTCAAAGCATGTTGGATCACCACGGACAATAATGAGCAATTGCAAAGTTTCATGCGAGCGAAGTCCAACTACCTAGCAACCGACAAAGACGACAACATCGTTTTCTTGGCAGAAACACCATTCTTATTACAGATGGCGGAACAAGATTACCCAGAATTGGTGTTCCATAAAACATCCGAATTTAAGTTGGAGATTTCCTAGTTTAATATCAAAGCAACCATTCTGAAATTTCTTAACATCCGTTAAGGTAATTCTTATGCGAAAACCTTTATTTTTGAAGGCTCAATTAAAACGCATGGAAAGAAGAAATTTCATCACAAGACTTGGCCTCGGAATATCTTCCTTGGTAGCGATTCCCTTTGCATCTTGGTCTAAAGAAAAAGAAGAAATGAAAGAACCACAAAATAGCATCAAAAAGATTCGTGCACTCGGATTCCAATGGGAAACCGCAGATCCATTTTTATTCTGTGTCCACCACGAAGACTTTTTCCCAAAAGGAAACGCGCAACTAGGACCAGATCCAAGTTTATTTAATGGTCGCCACATGGGACAAGATTTCATCGTCAAAGATGGATTTCGCATGTACCATGGGTCAACGGTGCCTGGTTTTCCTGGACACCCACACCGTGGCTTTGAAACGATTACCGTCGTGCGCACAGGACTTGTTGATCACGCGGATTCTTTGGGTGCAGCAGGACGTTATGGAAACGGCGATGTACAATGGATGACCGCAGGAAAAGGTGTTCAGCATTCGGAGATGTTTCCCTTGTTGAGCCAAGACAAAGACAATCCTTTGGAGTTGTTTCAAATTTGGTTAAACCTTCCGAAAAAGAGCAAAATGGTTCAACCGCATTTTAAGATGATTTGGTCGGAGTCTGTTCCAAAGTTTGCAACGAAAGATGCACAAGGAGTTGAAAGTCACATTGAAGTCTTGGTGGGGAAATTAGGTGAACACCGTTCCCTTGCTGCGCCACCAAATTCATGGGCTGCCGAGGAAAACAACCACGTCGCGATTTACAACATTCACATGGAAGCAAATGCAGAATGGACATTACCCGCTACGGAAGTAGGAGTGAATCGCACCTTGTTTTACTACGAAGGAAACCGTTTAAGCATCGATGGACAAGAAATTCCACATTACCACGCAGTAGAAGTTGATCCAACAATGGACTTGACCTTAAAAAACAGCACAGAAACATCCAAAGTGCTTGTCTTACAGGGACGTCCCATCAACGAGCCGGTTGTTCAACACGGTCCATTCGTTATGAACACCAAAGAAGAAATCTACCAAGCGTTCGAAGACTACCAAAAGACACAATTCGGCGGATGGCCATGGTCGCGTTACGATCAAGTACACGATGCCTCCGAAGGTCGCTTTGCCAAGCATGCCGATGGGAGTGTAGAGAAACCGAAGGGGTAGCAACAAAATTGGTTAAAGCATCGTAGAGCGTTTTTTATAAACGAATGTTGATTATGACCAAGATAAATTGTTGAATTCATCCATTGATTTTTCAGCTAACTTTTGACACCGTCATTATGTATTGAACAATAAAATGTAAAACATGTATTAGTTTTCCACTATGTGATGGCCTTTTCTTAAGAATAGAAAAACCATTGTATTAAAACGATTCTATTCAAACACCAGCATAATGATGTATGCAAATGTTAAAAATGAATCACATTCAAATTTATTTAATGGAATACCCAAAAGGTATCTGGACATGTTGCATCATGTCAGTATTGTTAAAAATTAATTTCGTTTTAACGGGTTTTATTTTGGAGGCTTTCTCTGAATCTATTAAATCAGTTGGAGTAATCTTTGAATTCAATATGAAATCATAGTATTCATTTTCTGTTTTGATGATCTCGATTGAGTTTTCGATCAGACTTGATTTCTCTCCTTGTAGTAACGAAAGGTAATCGTAGGTTAAAAAAGTTTTGAAGTCATTTGAAAGGTCAATCCAAAATTCTTTTCCTAAATCTTGATGCGTTTCTTCTTTTAGGACGATAGCAACATTAGACGGTCCTATAAATTCTAGTCGATAATCCGTTGAGATCAAATCATGATATCCATTGATCACAGCTAGTTTAAAGGACTCGAGTTGATATACGCCATTCTGTTTTAAATAAAATGCTAATCCAATCTTCGGTATCGCGGCCATATATTCTTGAATGGCGCCAGTAGAATCGACTGGATAGGTTTTGAAAACGACGATTTTAAATTCGTTCGAATCTATTTTTAAATCAAGAATAGAATCAATCGACGAATAAGCAAAATGATTTGCATCCACATATGAACTCATTTCAATAGACTGTGTTTGGGACATAGTCCATTTTTGAATTTTTGATTCTTCCTGGTATTGACCTTTGAAAATCGCATTTAATGCATTCTTTGAGTTGAAATCACCCTTCTCAATAGTTACTTGAGAATACAAACTGTTTACGAATAAAAAACTTAGAACTTGTAGCGTGAATTTTAATTTCATTGGGGTGTTAATTAAGATGGAATGGAATTCGATATTTTATTTCTTTGGAATGGAAGATTGATTTTCAAAAAAACGAACTTTTGTGCAATTTTCCAGTTGACTTTTTGACAATAGAATAAATGACGTTTGTTGTTCAGAATTTAATTCACTTAGTGTAAAATTGTAATTTACTTCTCCTTCTCTACCAGGGTATGTTTTGCTGTATGAAATGTGTGTTTTGTTATTTTGTTCATACATCGATATAAATCCCTCAAAATCGTTTTTCGCTTTTTTATCAATGCCCGAACCTGTACTTATAAAAGAGACGACAAAACGATTGATAGTATCATTCTCGGGATGATTTTGAAGCGAAAGTGATTGATTTTCATTTACTTGTTTATTATTTCCACAAGCAAAAAAAACGAATAACATGGCAACGTAGATGAATTTTTTCATACCTTTTTTATTTGATTATCAACGAACACTTTTTAGGTTTAGACCTTATTTGGAAAGGAATAATTTTTTGGTAATGCTTGAAGATCCTGATTCAAATTTCAATAAATAACTACCATTTGGCAATTCATTTAAATTAAGTTCAAAAGGAAAGCTATTGTTTTCAAATCGTTGAATCTCATGGCCCAATAAATCTATGATGTAAATGGATACATTTTTGTTTGGATTAATTTGAGAATTAATGTAAACGATACCATTACTCGGGTTAGGGTAAATGTTAAATGTATTTTCAGACAATAATTCATTCGTTGAATTAATTCCACATCCTGCAGAATTCAAAAGTCCATCCCTTTCTTCAACGAGAGTGGATAACATTCTTATCCCTTGATCGTATGTAAACATGACCATGCAATAATCGTCAACATAGTCCATGTAATTCATGTACATTTCCCCATACTCGTCTGAACCACAACTATTAAAATCATTGTGTGGAAAACCAGGACATCCGTAATTTGCTTCTTCTGCAACTTGAGTATCTGGAACAAAATCATCCCCGCAAAAATCATCACCCCAAATATGTCTTAAATTCAACCAATGTCCAACTTCATGTGTGGCTGTCCTTCCTAATCCGTTTGCTGAAAATTGACCTGAACCAGCAGTTCCAATATTTCCAAATGCTTGGTAGTGAATAACAACTCCGTCTTCATCTGGATTGCTTGCTAAGTCGGAGGGGAAAGCTGCGTAGCCTAATAATCCGCCACCGCCACTCAAATCACATACCCATATATTTAAGTATTTTGTTGGGTCCCAGTTATCTTTTCCTCCAAGTACAGTAAACTTTTCTTCACCGTCTCCGGTAAAACTTGTCGTATTTGTGAAGGTGCGAGTAATTCCATTTGTTTGGTTTCCTGACGGATCTACAGATGCTAAACAAAACTCAATTTGCGTATCAACAGTATACCACCAAAACGGATGTGTATCATCCAACGAGTCCGCATTTAGCAATCTGAAATCTTCGTTTAAAACATCCATTTGAGACAATATTTGCGCATTTGAAATGTTCTCGGTTTGATTGTTATAAATGACATGTACAACAACAGGTATCGTAACCAACGCTTGACTTTTAGATTGATTTTTCTGCTTTAAAAAATTTGGATTCGCAGAAATCCACTTTTGGATTTCAATTTCTGAATTCTGCATCCTCATTAGCGTAGATGGGTCTGATTGCATTCTTTTTTCAAGAAGATCCATCGTTGCACATTTTTTAATTTGCGAAAAAACATTTGAGGAAAATAAAAAGCTCGAGAGGATAAATAGTAGTTTAATGGTATTTTTCATTTTATCATGTATTTTTTTGGAATTCGTTAAAGGATTTTTAACGAATCAGTTATATGAATCAAATGTAACATAAAATGAGTAAAATAATAGAATAAATAGTACGCTGTAAAATAAAACTTTTAGATTCCATTTGAAATGGAACCTTTGTTTGTGATGCTACTGGATTCATAGTATGTTAGAAAAAATGACAGAAGATGGTAATTGGATCTGTTTCTCCTTGAGAATTAACCTTATGATATTCAATTCAAGGTTTAAAAATAAATCAAATGGGTTTTACCGGCAGTTATCTTCGGGTAATCAAAAGTTATTAGGGGTCTCCAATTTTCAATGGTTTTACAATGCATTTGATAGTGGCTATTACAGGTCTTCATTATCAGGGACAAATATGGAATATGTATTTTTCCTGAGGATTAAGGATCAAAATCAAAGCAACCGAATTTTGAGGGAATTGATTGTAAGAAGTAAGAAACTTGGTGCATCCAAAGTTGAGGTCGGGGGAATGAACACAATCAACTATATTGATTTTAAACTACTTTCTTCAACTAATGGGATCAATGGTTATCAAAAGATCCTTAAAGCCATCTAATGCTAGTGTGGAACTTGTCTGTAGAATGATTTAATGGTTTAATAATTTGCGTTTAAGGATATTAATGTATAGATTTGGTCCGTACGAATAGTACAAACTTATTAGAAGCGCAGGTCTTCACTCGGTGAAAAATACGACCAAATATTAACAAAACAAGGAGGAGAATGACTTTGTCGCTCGTGTCTAGCACGGGTCGCAATCATTTTTCTTTTGTTTTGCCCTTTGGTCGGGGTTTTCACCGAGATAATGAAAGTTATCCGTGCTTCTTTGTTTATTTTCAAAACAAAGATTTTAAATTAAATGGGTGAGTTTTCAGAAAAAATTTCAGTTCTAAATGACTCTGAGATAAATGAAATTTGGCATAAGATTACTAATTATCAGAGTGTTTATATTGATGATTTCTTAACAGAATTGAATGCTAGAGGACTTAGAGAAGATTTTGTTCATAAATTAACGGATAATACTCTTGTTTCTATCGGGATAAAACTATCAGAGATAGTTAATTCTGCCAATGTTGAATTTGTTAATTCAATTATTGAAAAACGAGGAATTAAAGATTTAAAACCAAATTCAAACAATCAAAAAAGGAAATTTAATTTTGCTATCCCTGCTGGTGGATTGGGGTTGTTGATTATTGTTTTATTTAAACTTTTCGCAAGAACAACAGGGGAGAATTTAAGACAAGAACAAAATCGAATTGAAAACAATATAGAACAAACTTTTGAAAATAATTGCGTTGAAATTTCCAAAAAACTATTTGAAAAGGATGGAGCATTAAGAATTGAATTAGATCAAATAAAAATTCTAAATGAGAAAAATAATGCTGAAGTATTTCATTTTTCAAAATCTGAGAAAGAAGAAAAGATCAATAATTTAATTCAAAATATGAAAGTAAATTGCATTATGGGAATTGATGAAGTACTCTACAGGAAATTCAATAAGGGTCTACCTGAATATGTAAAAGAAAGTATAATACATCAATACCATTCAGAATTGAATAGTATCTTTTTCAAATAACTTGTAATGTCCGAAGAAAACAAACCCCAAATTATAATCCTAAAGTCCAATTGGGCAAAGCAACTGATCATAGCAGTTATTGTGTTGGTATTTTTCTTTTTTGCCATTGGTAAGAACCCAAGTAAATCTGATTTTATTCAGGGCTGTGTAAAAGAATATCTCAAGAAAGAACAATCTTTTGGATCCTCCGCGTCTAACTATGTTTCAGAAATTACCACTGGTATTTTTGGTAGTTGGTTTGAACCATTAGTAGAACGAGAAGATTATTTAGTGTTTAGTAAGTTCAACGTAGAGATTGATAACGACGAGTTCAAAATGAAAATTAAAGCCTTCGGATTTTGGGGCAACATTTATTTTTCAGAGGGAATAATGGAAAGAAAAGAACCAGTACAATCTGAAATGGAAAGAGATGAGAGTGGAGATTTTACAAATACCAATGACGGTCAAAGTGTATCAACAATTACTCCAAATGAAAAGATTAAAATAATAAGACAGTTGAAAAGAGAAATTCCCAATTGGGATGAATATGGATTTGAAATTACTAAAGTATTATTAAGAGATCCTGAGACAAATCAACCTATATCTGTTGAATGGGTGCAACCCCCTGAAAATGGCACTATGACGTGGGATAAATCAAATGCCAAATGGAATTAACATCTAACCTATTCCTGTTTTAAACTTTTAATTAGAGAATTATGAAAAAAATAACAAAGATTGGAATAAACTTCTTAATCGTTATTACAAGTTTGACCATGACCATGTCATGTGACAATCAAAGCAAAAAAGAAAGTTCAGAAAAACCCACTGAATTAGACGCAAACAAGGCGTTTTTAAAGGAGATGGAAAAACTTGAAAAGGAAAGTGATGTTCAAATTACAGACGAGATGATTGAGGAACATATAAAAAACGATCCTGTACTAATGAATGATATAAAAAGAAAAGCAGAAACTCAAGCGAATAAGGAGGTGGATAAACAAATTTTAAATGCACCGTTAGAAGTATTTTTTAAAAATAACCCTCAACAACTTGATACATATAAAATGTGTATTTCAACGATGCCAACCAAAAGGAATAATGAGGTTTTATTAAGTATGATAATGGAGAGCATTGAAGAAATAAACAATATGATTAATGATATACAAACTGGAAAAATAAATGTTAACGTTGTTCCTAAATCGCTACAAAAATTATTAATTGATCTCAAAGAAAATGAAAAAAGAGTTAGAGAATTTCAACTGGAAAAATAGTTTTGTATATTTTCTTTTATTATCCTCAACAAGCATTCTTCAAACACCATTGCCCAACTGGCACATATTTTATAAAGTGAGTGGTGCAAGATTTTAATAATTAGATCAATTAGAATAATTTCTACTTTTAATGGGATTAGTTCTAAAAAATAAATCGGTCAAATTAACATCAAGTCAATTAATTCAAGGGTTTATCCCATTAAGGGTGTTATTACTGTTTTTGTTGAGGTATTGATACTCTACAAAATCTGTGTTCTAATCTTTAAATTCGCCAAAAATTTGAATTTAACGCAATGGAATTAGCAGATAATGTATTAGGATATATCAATATCCCATCAGAGATTGATCTTGAAAAATTCAACAATATTGAATTGTTTGAAATAGCAAATCTTAATTCAAAATTTAGAGAGGTGATGATCAAATTTATTTTTAGTAAAGAATTTAAACCTGTTATTCCAATGGTTGATAAATTTCACATTAGAAAAATTGGATTGCCGGAAAGATTAAAAAACACACTTCTTCAAAACGAATTTGAATATTTAACTGATCTCTCGGTGGTATCATCAAAAGAACTTTTACAAATGAAAGGAATGGGTAAAAAAGGATTGAGTGATCTAATTAAGATCCTTGATGATTTTGATATTGAATTGTCCAATTAAAATCTTCTATTCTCTATTAAATTTAGCTATTCTCAAAACCAAGTTCGGATAACCGTTTAATGTCAATTAAGAACTTGCATGTAATTTGACTTTTTGTTAAGTTTATAAAAATTTATTTTTATGCCCAATCAAGAAAAATGCTATTACTGTGGAAAACAATTTATACCAGGATCAGATTTGCATGGAAATCGTTTTGGAATTAAGACGAGTAAATTTAGTGTTGTGCATCTTGTCTGTAGTAAAAAATGTGAAAATGAATTTTACTCCAATGAGAGGAATAAAATTCAGAAGGATGTGGATAAAAAGGAAACATTCGTTAATAGAAGCATAAATTCATCCGAAATTCATCCGAAATTAAAATCTCCAATTAGTAGTATTACTTCGGCAGAAATCGCTCTTGTCATATACGAGATTGTTAAGATTATGAAAGAAAAAGGAATTAAAGAAAAATCCGCCTATTTGAGAGATGATTATTCTGAAGACACAGGAGGGTCAAAGTATACCGATGAATGGGACGAGTTTCAATGGCAATTACATGAAATAAGTAAAGAAATTCTTAAAAAACAATTTGAGTTCAAAACAGATAAAGATTGGGATTTAGTGGCGTTTATTTGGATGGAAATGAATGAGGAATATTCCCCTAATTTGAAACACGAACAGATAATATTATTAGCCGACAATGTTTTTAAAAATTTCAATAAAAGTGAAGGCAGTGGTTGTTTGGGAAGTGTGATTTTAATAATGCTAGTATTTTTATCAAGCATTTATTCCATTCATTTATTTACTTAAAAAGTATAATTAATATGTCTTTATACTTTCATAATTAAAGAAAATTCATTCTTTTATTTTTAGCCTATAGGTTATTTTAAAACTCAATGCTGTGGCGGAAATGCTGCGCAATCGTATCAATTTAAGTAGATTAGCCTACACCCATAAAATGATACGAAGATGAAGGTATTTTATTCAAGAGTTTCTTCCACCGATGGATCGCAAAAACACGATAGGCAATTAACAGACGATAAAGGAATTGATTATCAGAAGTAAGAAACTTGGTGCATCCAAAGTTGAGGTCGGGGGAATGAATACAATCAATTACATTGATTTCAAGTTATTGTCTTCAATGAATGGAGAGAATGCCTATCAACAGATCCTTAACTAATCGTTCCAAATCTGAGTTTTAATTAAAAATATATTTTATTTCACAATGTTTATGATAATTTTGTAATACTCGTTGCTAAGTACTTGCTTTTGAACTAAATTCATAAAATTAAAATTCAATTCTATGAAATCATTAAATTTATATTACTTATTTGTGCTAATGGTTCTTTCATCATGTGTAAAAAAAGGATGTACCGATTCAACAGCAAATAATTATAACCCATCAGCCAAGAAAGATAATGGACTTTGCACTTATTCGGTTACAGATATTGACGGAAATTCTTACAAAGGTCTAGTCATTGGAAATCAAGTTTGGATGATTCAAAAAAACTTAGCCGTTAAAAAGTATCGCAACGGTGATCTAATACCTCAAGTACAAGATGATTCTGAATGGTATAATCTAACGACGGGAGCCTGGTGTTACTATGAAAATGACCCCGACAAAGGCATTTTGTACAATTGGTATGCTGTTAATGACCCTCGTGGTTTAGCTCCTGACGGTTGGCACATTCCCACGAATACAGAATGGGATGAATTAAATAATTATTTAGGTGACGATGCTGGAATTAAAATGAAATCTTCATATGATTGGGATGAAGATGGAAATACAAATGAAAGTAAATTTTGGGCTGAACCACTTGGTGAAAGGCTTCAAAATGGCTTTTTTTGGCGTTATGGTTTTTCTACTACTTTTTGGAGTTCTTCCATAAACTATGGTGATAATTTTGGGAATATATTCTGCGCATCTCTCATGAGTGGTCACGATTATTTATCCGTGTATCCAGAGGGGAAAGAAAATGGTTTTTCTGTACGGTGTATCAAAGATTAGATTATTTTGATTGTGAAAAGGATAATTATTAGATTACTGAAAAAAGTTTTATGCGACACTCGTGATTAAATCGTAATATATCAATTAACTTTATTATTCAATTTTAAATGAATTTTGTTAAAAAATAACATTTACCAAAATCTTCACATGAAAAAAATCATTTTTAGTTTTGTTTTTTTATCTGTTTTATGTTCTTGTAAAAAACAAGGGTGCACAGATCCAAGTGCGAATAATTGGAACCCTGACGCAAAAAAAGATAATGGCCTTTGTAAATATTCCATTACGGATGTAGAGGGGAATACATATCAAGGAAAATCAATTGGCAACCAAATATGGATGACAGAAAATTTAGCAGTAAAGAAATATAATAATGGTGATCCAATCCCTCAAGTACAAGACCCAAGTGAATGGTATAATCTAACGACGGGAGCCTGGTGTTACTATGAAAATGACCCCAACAAAGGTATTTTGTACAATTGGTATGCAGTGAACGACGTAAGGAAATTAGCGCCCGCGGGTTATCGGATTCCAAATGAGAGTGATTGGCAAGAATTGATTGAGTTATATAATAACACGGATACATATAGTGGCTCTGAAAAAATGAGGGCAAAGATTGGTTGGGAAAATACCACCATGGGTAACGGAACAGACCAAAGTGGTTTTAGTGCCTTACCAATGGGATACCGACACGGTAATGGGCCTTTCTACCATTTTACCCAACAAGCATATTGGTGGAGTTCAACAATAAGTGATGCAAGCGTAGATAAAGCCTATTATTTTAATATTGATGGATCGGATAATTGGATCAACCCTCTGGGCGGCATGTCGTATACTATGGGATATTCTGTACGGTGTATCAAAGATTAGATTATATTCATTGAGGTACGTTGAAATCTCAAATCATTTCATTAAGATTACTTTATACTGTATCATCACCCAACAAAAGTGATACGGATTACCAATATTAAACAAGTAGTTTCTTTACTTTTAAGATTGTCTTTGTAGAAGTATCCAATTGTTTGGCAATCTCACGCATAGACCAACCTTTTTTTAAATATTCAACAATCTCCCATGAATGTATTATAGGCTAGGATATGCCATGGCCTGCAATAATGGCCGAAATAATTTTTTCTACATATAAGGGGGTAAGGAAGCTAAAAGCATCTATTTTAACATGCAAAGCGCCACCTGCTTTCATGAAAGAAATTTAGGTGAATATTTTTTTTATAATTTTTGGTTCTTAAAATGACTCCCCAACCAAAAAATAAAAATAACCACCATCTCGGCCATAACCGTAGTCTAATCGGATATTCAAACGCTCCGCTGGGTCTACTACAAAACGGAGTCCGGTTCCTATTGAATATTTCAAATGACTCGAACTTAAAGTTGATGATGGACCAAAAACATCGCCAACACCGCCAAATGCAACTCCTCCAAAGCGCCAAAACAAAGGAAAGCGGTATTCTAGTTGGGTGGCAAAAAAATGCTTGTCTCTAAAACGGTTTTTTGGATAACCACGCAAAATATCGTCGTTGCCAAGGGTGGATAAATCTAAGAAAGGGACTTCGCCAAAAGAAAATCTGGCTTTGGTCTGCCAAGCCAAAATATGTTTGGGTTTGAGTTGCCAATATTGCTGATAGCTTGCATTGATGGTCTGAAAAGAAAAAGTGCTCTTTAAAAGAGGCGAGAAAAAGTAAGTAGAAAACTCGGCGTAGCGACCCTTATATGGATTGATGATGTTGTCTCTGGTATCTAAGATGGACACTAAGCCAAGTGCTGAACCAACTCCACCCTTGTAACCGGGAATAGTGCCATTTCCTAAAATACCATTGTTGGCATGCTTGAAATTGTATTCATAACGCAACTCATAATCAAAACCTAAAAAGAAACCGGGTTTGACCTTCTTGAGCTGAAGTGACTTCAAAACAAAGAGCTGGTAACTATATTGCTCTTTTTGTGACAAATCAGTATCGTTGCCAATTCCGTAGAAGCGATCGGGGAAATCTCGGTAACGGACATCACCTTTCAGTAAATAATTCTCATCTTGGGTAAACACATGCCATGAAGCCCAGGTATCTAGCTGTTTATTTTGAGTGTAATCAGCTAAAAACTGAATGTAAGAAACCCTTGGCGGTGTAACATGCTCCTCAGATGGTTTGACTTTAAAATAATAAACACCTGCTGCTCCGGCTGCCCAGCGAGTATCTGGTGTAAAGTACAATAAGGGTAGTGCAAACAAACCATTTTTGTCTTCCGAAATGGTATCTGACAAAGGCGCAAAACCCATGAATTTCTTTGGTTTCACAATCGAATCGAAAGTCGATTGTGCCTGCACTACATGAAGAAGTGTGGATATGATGAAAAAAAAGATACGGATATAGCTATTCAAAACGAAGACTAACTTGGATACTCGCAAATATAATCCTAATTTGAAAAGATGTCAGTAGTGTCCGGTAAAACCTTTAAAAAAGCGGGATTTCCATAAAGGATTTCTCGCTTTCATGTAATTTCGTATTGTTGGATCGTGAGGGTACTAAAAAGGGTACTACAAATTAAACTAGAAGCGATTACTGTCAAATTCCGATCGACTAGAAGTACCTCATTGTTTTGCAATTGCTTGCATTGACAAGCTCTTTTTTAAATATTCAATAATCTACCATGAATGTATGCGCTGTAGGTGGGGCATGCCGTGGCCTGCATTACAATTTCAATGTTATGTTTGTTCAATCAAAAGAATGAAATGATTCAAAGCATCAATTCTCCTGACGGTTCTTATCAATTCAGCGTCAATATCGGCCAGATCTACACATTGAAAGGAACGAAGAGCCTTTATAACGAAGGATCCAACAATGTTAGTGTTTCGAAAACAGACAGTGTTTTGACCAGGAATGTGGTGCTTTCATTGATTCCAATGGAATAAACACTCAATCCTTTGATTTCGGTGAATACCGATTTAGCGAAGGTCATTTTATTTAATCCCATATATTTTGATTTTGATCGATCATTGATTAATCAAGATGCATCTGTTTTATTGGATGAGATTGTTCGCATCTTGAATGAGCATCCAATGATGGAAGTGAGTCTTCGATCCTATACGGATTGCCGAGGACCAGATGCCTACAACCAATACTTGTCAGATTTGCGAGCGATGGAATCGTTAACTTACATACAACAAAGAATAAGCAATCCTAATCGTGTTTTTGGTAAAGGATACGGTGAATCTAATCCACTGAATGATTGCACATGCCTAGATCAAGTTATGTCTTCTTGTACATCAAAAGAACACGAGCAAAATCGTCGAACAGAGTTTATTGTCGTGAGGATGTAATGGGGAATTCATTTTATGAATAATATGCAACAGGGGAATACAGACTGTTTATGTTTAAATTCAAGTACCGTACAAAAAAGTAAAAAAATCCTTTTTAGGGTGCGCACAATACATGTACATTAGGGTTTGATTTTCTTTCTGAATGCGGATGGTGTTTTAGTTATTTTTCTCAAAAACACACGGTTAAAATAACTCAATGACTCAAAGCCACAATCGTGTGCAATTTTGCTGACATTGTCTTCGGAAGAGAGCAGAAGGTGACAGGCTTCGTTAATGCGTAAATCGTTTAAGTAATCCGAGAACGTTGTACTGGTAGCTTTCTTGAAGAACTTACAGAAATTGCTTTCCGTCATAAAGACTAGGTCTGACACTTGCTTGAGTGAAATGGACTCTGAATATTGGTTTTGGATGTACGTACACACCTTGTTGATGCGCGTTTCGAACTTCTTGGAAATCACGTTGTGATAAGAACTCGCACACAAAAGTGCTGCTGGTTTTATGCTGAGGTCCTGAAGTAGCGATAAGAGTAATAAGACACTTTCCAATTCTTTCGTTTCGCCAAGCGAGTGGAGTTTTTCGACCAGTAAAGAATCCGACTCAAAACGAACTCCTTTGGCAGATTTCTCCAACAGGTCCTTGATCGACAGACATTCACTCAGCCTCAAAAAAGGTGCTATGAATTCATTTGAAAACTGGATAACAATTGCTTCGGAAGGACTCCCATCCTCGTTTTTACCCCACCAGGTATGTGGGAGATTGCTTCCAAGAAGTACGAGGTCGCCAGAAGTAAAATGTTCATGTGAATTGCCTACAATGCGGTAACCACTTCCATTGAGAATATAAGTCAACTCATACTCCGGATGATAATGCCATTTGAACTCAAAACTTGGAACAGTAATCCGAGTAGCATAAAAACTGGATTTACCTTTTTTGGAAGGAATATCCTCTAATAGGGCTTTCATAGTATCTAATAAACAAATATTAAGGACTAAATGTACTAATTATTCAATATAGTATTAGAATAATCGAATATACAGTTAAGTGTTTTTGGTATGAATGCCTATTTTTGACTTAGATTGTTAATGATATCCCCATGAATACCTTGCCTGAATCGATTCGAAAAAAACTCGAAGCACCCTATTCTTTGACAAATGATCAAATAGCGTTTTATCAAAAAAATCAATTCATTAAACTCAAAGAGGTCCTCGATACGGAAACCATAAGCTTTTTCAACGAGGTGATTTCTGCGCAAGTCAACCAAATGAATCACGAACAGACAGCACTCGAAGAGAGAAGCACCTATGGTAAAGCATTTTTGCAATTGTTCAATTTATGGAGTGAAAATGACCTAGTGAAAGCATTTGTTTTTAGTAAGCGTATGGGTAAAATAGCCGCTGATTTGATGCGGGTGGACGGTGTTCGTTTGTACCACGATCAAGCCTTGTTTAAAGAGGGGGGAGGAGGAATCACGCCTTGGCATGCCGATCAATATTATTGGCCTTTGTCAAGTGATAAAACAGTCACTGCATGGATTCCGCTTCAAGAAACGCCACTTGCAATGGGTCCACTGGAATTTAGTGCGGGAAGTCATGTCATCGTCGAAGGTAGAGATTTGGAAATCGGTGATGAAAGTGAAGCAATCATTCAGAAAACACTTCGTGTGACGGACTTTCAACATGTCATTGAAGCATTTGATATCGGTGAAATTAGTTTCCATTCTGGGTGGATATTCCATCGTGCTGGTGCCAACGTCACAAACGACATGCGAAAAGTGATGACGGTGATTTATATGGATAAAGACATGGTCCTGAAAAAACCGGATAATAAGAATCAAGAAAATGACTGGAATACCTGGTGTCCGGGTGCGAAAATTGGCGAGGTGATTCAAACACCCTTAAATCAACTTATTTATTCTCATTAAGCATGGACATCAAATACCTTAGTACGTATTGGGGTTCCGAAGATCTTTCTGCAAAATCTTTTTTAGACAAGGTACTATTCCATGGCTTTGACGGCGTGGAAATTAATTTACCGGATGATGCGCATTTTGTGGATGAATTTATGTCCGAATTGAAGCGCATCCGCAAGACGAGCCATCCTGATTTTATCTTTATTGCCCAACAAGTACTGTCAAACGAAAAGGAAACAGTTACTGCCTATAGCCAACGCTTGATCAAACGACTGAATTTCCTCGTTGGACTACATCCCAATGCGATTAATTCTCATACTGGCAAGGACTTTTATGATTTCGATTCCAATGTGGATATTCTATATATGACCGAAGAGCTTGCGAGAAAATCCGGTATCCCGATTTGGCATGAAATCCACCGGGGAAGGTTTTCTTTTCACCTGCGAACATTGCTGGATTATTTGAACATCTTCCCAAATCTCAAGCTAATCGCTGATTTGTCCCATTTTTGTGTCGTTTCGGAAAGTAACTTAAGTGATCAACACGAACTTTTGACGCAAATATATCCTAACATTCAACACATTCATGCCCGAGTGGGATTTGAACAGAGTCCACAAGTAAACCACCCTTTTGCTCCGGAATGGAAACAGCATTTGGAGCGATACACCTCTTGGTGGAAAGAAATCGTTCAGCTTCAATCAAATAAAGGAAATAGGAAGTTTACCATCACCCCTGAATTCGGCCCATTCCCTTACATGCCTCAAGCTCCTTTTACGCAGAGTCCGTTGGCGAATCAATGGGACCTGAATACAGAAATGAAAACGTATTTACAAGAAAATTTGAAGGCATGAAGTTCACTTGGTTGGTTTTCTGTTACTTACTTTGCTTAAGCGGGTTGCTTTCCGCGCAGAAGTACAGCAAATTTGTCAATCCATTTATTGGAACGGATGGCACAGGGCATACTTTTCCAGGTCCATCCATGCCATTCGGGATGGTGCAACCCGGACCAGATAATCAAGATTTTGGATGGAATCACACCAGTGGTTATCAATACAAGGATACTTTTTTAATGGGATTCTCCCAAACGCATTTCAGTGGAACCGGCATCAATGAAATGGGCGATGTCCTCTTACTACCCATCAATCCCAAACGAGCAAGTTTAAAAAATACGTACGACAAAGAAACGGAGTCCGCAAGCCTAGGATATTACCGTGTAACGAAAAAGGACGATGTAACAGTAGAACTCACCTGTTCGGAGCGCGTTGCTTTTCATCAATATCGTTTCCCCGAAAAAGCAGCACAAGTTTACTTGGATTTACAACATGGATTACGCTTTGTTTTTGATGAAAACGATCCAAAAGGATTGGTGATCGAAAGTTCGGTGAAAATCGAGAATAACACAACGATTTCTGGTTATTGTTCCACCAGTAACTGGGTGAATCGCCGCTATTATTTTACCATCACGTTTAGTCAACCGTTTGTGAATTCGACGCAGTTAGCTGGAAAAGAAAGCGAAAAAGCGCCCAAGTATTTGTTGGATTTCAACTTAATTAATTCTCAGGTCCTCCAAGTAAAAATTGCTTTATCTACGGCCGATGTCGATGGCGCCAAACGAAACATGGAAGTAGAGATCAACCACTGGGATTTTCAAAAAGTACGCGACGAAAACCGAAAAAGTTGGGAAAACTATTTGTCGAGAATCGAAATCAAAGCACCTCGAAAGCAAAAGGAAGTATTTTACACTTCTCTGTACCATTTGCTTTTGCAACCTTCGAATATTGCGGATGTCGATGGACGCTATCGCGGAGTGGATGACGTGGTCAAAACAGCGGCAAACAAAGCCTATTACTCCACACTTTCCATTTGGGACATTTACCGCGGGGCCTTTCCCTTGTTACAAATTGTAGCGCCAGAAAAAATCGATGGAATCATTCAAACTATGCTCGTTCACCATCAAGCGAAGGGATTCTTACCTATTTGGACAGCTTGGGGACAAGATAACTATTGCATGATTGGCAATCATGCCATTCCCATGATACTATCCGCTTATCAAAATGGATTTAAAGGATTTGATCCAAATGAAGCGCTTGATGCAATGCTAGAAACAAGTACGATAAGTCACATTAATTCCGATTGGGAAATGTATACGAAGTATGGCTATTATCCCTTTGATCAATTGGATAATGAATCCGTTTCTAGAACACTTGAAAGTGGATATGATGATTGGTGTGTAGCAGAAATGGCACGTAAACTTGGACGTGAAGACATCGCTCAGAACTTTCAGAAAAGAGCAGCATATTACCGAAACTTGTTTGATCCAGAATCAACCTTTCTACGTGGAAAAAATTCGAATGGACAATGGCGAACTCCGTTTGATCCCTTGATGGCAACTTCACCAATGAACAATCCCGGTGATTATACCGAAGCAAACGCATGGCAGTATTTTTGGACTCCCGCGCAACACGATGTGTTCGGAATGATTGATTTACTTGGCGGAAATGAACAGTTTACCAAAAAATTAAATGCATTTTTTACAACGGAATCCCCAAATCCAAATAAATTTTTAGGACAAGAAGCAATGATTGGACAGTACGCTCATGGCAATGAACCAAGTCACCACATTGGATATTTGTACGCATTTACGAACGAACCGAAAACTGGACAAAAGTACATTCATCAAGTTGTAAAAGACTTTCATAACAATACGCCAGATGGAATGATTGGAAATGACGACTGTGGACAAATGAGTGCGTGGTACATACTTTCAACATTAGGTTTTTACCCCATTAATGCCGCGGATGGAACCTTTGTTTTTGGGAGTCCACAAGTCAAAAAAGCAATCATAAATGTAACCAAGGATCAAGTATTTACAATCAAAGCAAAGCACTTTTCCAATAAAAATACCTACCAAGAAAATCCAAGTTTAAATAAAGTTCAACTTCAACGAAATTTCATTGGATACTCGGAAATCATGGAGGGTGGATGTTTGTTGTTTCACATGAGCAATAAGTAGAAAATGGAAGATAAAAAAAGTAAAAAATGAAAAGAAACCTATTATTGTCCTTTTGTTTGCTATCAATGGCGCTGGCATGGAGTCAGAAAAAAGCGAGCAATCCAAAACAGGGAGAAATCATGTACCATGTTTGCCAACGAAGTTTTTACGATAGTGATGGTGATTTACATGGTGATTTAAATGGACTACGAGAGAAATTACCTTATTTACAAGATCTTGGAGTGACATCGATTTTGCTTTTTCCACTGTATGAATCCGATTGTTACCACAATTATTTTGCGAACGATTTCGAGAAAATAGATCCCGAATTTGGAACCATGGAAGAATACTTGGAATTGGTGAAAGAAGTCCACAAACGAGGGATGAAACTCTACATGGATATGGAAACTCAATACGTGACCTCTGATCACGTATGGTGGAAAGACGCAGTTGGGAACCTCGATTCCAAATACAGCGACTTCTTGTTGTTTGATGATGCCGCGCATGAAATACCTGCTACGATGGTTTTCGGTTTGCGCTTATTAAATGGCTATGATGGAAAAGTCATTCATGTGACGACGGTCAATTTAAAAAGCGAAAAAGTACTCGATTACAACATTCAATTGTTCTCCTACTTCATGGATCCAAACAAGGACGGACAATTCGACGATGGCATCGATGGATTTCGATTGGATCATGCCATGGATCACCTCGATGGAAAACCAAGCTTGACCAATCTATTTGCTGAATTTTGGAAACCCTTAATTGCATCCTTGAAAAAGATAAATCCAGAAGTGAAAATCGTTGCAGAGCAAGCAGATTGGGCAGATTACGGTTTTGAGTACTTTGAAAAAGCAACCGTGGATCGCATGTTTGGTTTTGGTTTACAAAAAGCCATCATGTCCTTCAATAAAGATGAAATCATCAAGAATGCGGAAACCATATTGAATAAAACGCCGGAAGGGAAAGAGCAAATCATTTTCATTGAAAATCACGACATCGATCGTTTTGCCTCCATGGAAACCAATTTTGAACGTCAGAAATCTGCCGCGGCTATCATGTTACTGATTGGTGGAGTTCCATCCATTTATTATGGTCAGGAAATTGGAATGGAAGGTAAAGCTTATTCCTTTGGGAATACGGATGGAAACGACATTGGACGTCGGGAAGCATTTGATTGGTATCAGGGTGGAGAAGGAAAAGGAATGGCTTTCTGGTATAAGAACTCCGGAGCATGGTGGACAAGCGCCAATCAAAAAGCGAATGATGGGATTTCTTTAGAGGAACAACAGAATGATTCGAATTCCTTGTATCAGTTTTACAAAAAGACTATTGAACTAAAGCAAAGTCATTCGGCACTTGCAATTGGAACGTATCAAAATGCGCCAAACAATAATCCGAACGTTTTGAGTTTTTACCGAGTCAATCAAGATCAAAAAGTGCTTGTGGTATTCAATTTATCTGATGAAAAACAAGCGGTTCGTTTGGAAGATAACATTCATCGGGCAAAGAGTTTATTAGCTAAAAAAGACAAATTCGACAAAGAATTAACCTTAATCCCTTATCAATTTACGGTCTGGAAAGTGATGGATTAAAACAGTAATTTGCAACATAAAAACAACTCCAACAAAACCGTCGCATGGGGTTTGTCGTGGTGAAGATGTAAGGGGATGATTTTTTTTGTAGGGTAAGGGCATGCCCTTACCCTACAAAAAAAAAATCGTATCATCACTTCTGGATTTACGAAACATCAAACACCATTTAAACAAAAAAAGTCCACTTCGAAAGAAGTGGACTTTTGTTTGTGATCCCGCTGGGATTCGAACCCAGGGCCCATACATTAAAAGTGTATTGCTCTACCAGCTGAGCTACGGAATCATTAAATTCGGGTGCAAAGATATGATTATTCTTTTGTTATCACAACATTATTGCTGTAAATTTGAATGAAAATTGCGAAAAAAAAGCAATTCGTTGATTTTCAAGGATCCAAATGCAGATGAAGAAGCCAATTTTTTTAGTGGGGATGATGGGTGCAGGGAAATCTAGCCTTGGAAAAGCGTTGGCACAAGGGGTAAATTTGCCCTTTCTCGATTCGGATGAGTGGATCGAAGCAAAATCCCAAAAATCCATAAAGGAACTATTTGAAAAAGATGGAGAGTCCTGTTTTCGCCTGTGGGAAAAACAATTCTTGGATGCGCTCAATGGTGAATGCTTGATCGTTGCGACGGGTGGGGGACTTCCTTGCTTTCATGGGAACATGGGTCGTTTAAAAGAACTTGGTACCGTGCTTTACCTGAAGTTAACAGTAGAGCAATTAGTGAAGCGTGTCTCAAATGATGGAGAAAGACCGCTTTTGACGAATGTTCCTGACATTCAATCAAAAATAAACGACCTATTGGAGCTGCGTGCGGAAATCTATGAACAAGCGCACTTCATTTTGAACGGAGATGCTACCATTCCTGAACTTATCGAGGAAACGGAAAGATTAATGGTGACTAATAAAGGTCTTTTCTGAATCCGATATTGAATAAGAAGAAAATATTGGATAACAATTGGCTATTGAATGCCGTCTGATTGCTCGCTTGTCCAAAAAGCAAATACTGTCCACTTATGTCGGCGTAAATCGATCCAGCGGCTGGAAAGGTGTATTTAACGCCAAGTTGCAATCCAACACCTATGCTCAAAACGGTTCCTTCTCGTTCTTCACCTGGACTCAATGCGTAATTGTTCGACCATGTATAGGTTCCTGTGGCGTCCTTTTCTTCGTAATTATTTTTGACCTTGTTCACAATGACCATAAAGTTGGACCCTGAATATCCGGAGAATCCAAAATCGTAGTCGTTGCCAATGTATTTTCTGGTTCCCGCCTCAAACAAGGTGTAGTTCGTTGAACGGTTGTAATTGACGGTCAAATTGTAAGGCGTAATGTTCGTGTTGTTGGCGCTTACCATTGTTGCATAGGAATCTGCTTCATTCACAGGGAAGAAATAGCTTAAACGTCCGTAAACAGATTGATCGGTTCCTCGAGGAACTTCCACACCGATGTGTAAATTAGTGAATGATTTAGGCGCTCCAAATCCGCTTAAAATACCGGTTCCAGCATCAATTCCAACTTGTCCTTGTACGAATGAACTTACAAGGAAGAGTAAACTGGCAGTCATCAATGATTTCATAGTTATTTATTTAGCTGTTGAAAAATTGGGCAATCGCTTTCGTGTGATCCTTCCATCGCGCCGATGCTCAGTAAAAATTCACTCACAATCTCTTGTCCAACAAATTTAAAGTTCTTTTTGAAGACTTTTACCCATTCTTCTTTATTTTTTATCTGCTGTCCTTCTATCCAATCAATGAAGGAACCATGCCCTTCCTTTAACGCAAGAATTTGCTTTGCATTGTATACAGCTGCTTCTATTTTCAAACGGTTGCGGATGACACCTGGGTTTTGCATCAAACGTTCTATGTCTGCTTGATTATAGCGAGCAACGGCATCGATTTGGTATCCATCATAGGCGGCTCGAAAATGGGCCTCTCTTTTTAGAATGATATCCCAACTCAATCCTGCTTGATTCATTTCTAAAATCAAACGACCGAATAGTTCATTGTCATCGCTTATTTTTCGACCATAAACTTCATCGTGATAACGGCGGTGTGGGTTATCTGGCGGGAGATTTCGACAATATTGACAATAACTCATTTACAAAAATGTTGCAAATGATAAAAGTAATGGAATTTTGCGTTAAATTTGTTGTAACCATGAACAAGAAACAGTACTTCTTTTCTTTTGTTTTAGCAACGATGTCCTTCATTGCTGCTCGTTCTTTGCAAAAAGTTGGCGTGGAGAATTACTACTTCAAAAAGGCTAGTAATTTTCAAAAAGAAGATGGTTATTTTGATTTACAACACCCGAATTCAGTGGAAACATTGCCGATGGGGGTTCAGCCTTTTTCGGATGTAACCTTGTTGGATTCTACACACTTGCTTGGTTTGAATCAAGAGAGTGGGATGATGTTTATCTACGATTTAGCTGGACACAGCGTTACTCCCTTCAATACCTGGGACATTGGAGCGAAAATCAAAAACATTTCCACCATCGATTCTACCTTGCTTTTGGTGGATGATGCCAAACACATTCATTTTTTCCGTGCTCCGTACGATTCAACTTCCTTGACTACCTTGAATTTGGAGAATGAGCAATTTGAAGCAACAAGTGTTTGCTACCACAAGGAAACGAACCGTTTGTTTTTAATCGCTTCCAACGAAGAACGCATGGAAGGCTACAGCAACAGCTCTGTTTATGCCTATAACCTGAATCAGCACAAATTAAACTCACAACCCTTATTCTCTATTTCGGGGGAAGACATCGAGGCTTTTGCGATAAAAAACAACTTAATTGCCCCTCATTCTGATTTGAGTATCATGGACGATACCTTAGAATCCATGAATTTTACGCCTTCGGCAATTGCGGTTCATCCAAAAACAAACGAGATATACGTTTTGTCAAGCACGGATCACTCGCTTGTTGTTTTCAATCAATTTGGCGAAATCGTTAACTTCACATCGCTTGATAAAAACACCTTCTCTCATCCTTCTGCCATGGCATTCAAGAAGAATGGTGATTTACTGATTACGGATGGTAACTTGATGAATCCAACGGTTATTCAAGTGAAATGGAATAAATTATTTCAGTCTAAATCCGGTCACGGATTAATTTTCGGTCGTTAAAATCCAATTCCGGATAAAAGGACCTTCATTGAACAACAAATCAATCATGGATAAATTGGGGGTAAAATCCTGATCATAGGAAAATACCTGTTGGTACATGGGTAAATTCCATTCGTCACGTTGTAAAAAAGCGTTTTTTGATTGATCTCCACTTATCCCCTGGAAGGAATCGGTATATCGTATGGGCTTGTCTATTTCTAAAACAGCGGAAAGAAGGCGAAGGCAACGCTCGTTCTTTTCCCATAAAAAAATGTCCTCTGAGAAAATAATTTCTTTTACCTCATTCGAATAATCCTCAAAATAGGGTGCAAGGGCATAGGCACTTTGAATGGCGCGCCAATGGTCTTTTTTCCAGGTTCCGGAATGATCAATTTGTACGTTTTTCATGGGGATCTTTTTGCCACTCTCGTGCATCGTTGGGATGCTCAAGCGCAAGGTTCCATTTCCTGTTAGAATTTCACATCGGGTGCGAATGCTTTGTTTTTGAAAATGTTCGTGCCATTCTATCAACACCTCCTTCGTAGTGAAATAGGTGCGCAAATAATGGATGGAAGGAAAATAGGCTGTTGGAATAACAGTCATTAATCAATCATTTTCAAAATGCGGTTCCAACGGATTCCCATATAGGCACTTTTTGAAAACCATACAATCGAAGCTCGTCCAACAATGTGGTCTTCTGGCACAAATCCCCAAACGCGTGAATCTGCTGAATTGTAACGGTTATCCCCCATGAGCCAATAATAGTTCATGCCAAACGTATAAGTGCTTGTTTTCTTACCGTCGATGAATATCCCTGCTTTCGTTTCTTTTAATTGATGTCCTTCGTATGCTGTAATGATGCGTCGGTACCAAGGAATGTTTGCAGCAGTTAATTTGATGCGCTGTCCTTTGCGGGGAACACGAAATTCCTGAAAGTTCGTTGGTGTATTGTTCACGTTAAAGTCCTTCGGGAAATAACTTAAGTTCGCAATGCGTTCCATTGAACTTGGTTTATACCCCTTTTGTTGACGGTATGCGGGCATTAAGAAGACGGAAAGTTTGATGTGAAAATCCTTTTCAATGCGTGCTTTTTCTCCTTTAGTCAGTGTCAAGTAATAGTATTCAGGTTCCCTGTTTTCATAGTCCGTTCGACTACCATCAGGTGCATTTTCCAAGCCATAACGCGTTAACATTTCATTGACAGACGGGAACTGCACTTTTGATTTTTCAATCATGTATTTTAAACATTGTCCCTCGGTAATTTTCGATGGATTTCCGTTCACATAGAGTACGGAATTTTCAACGCGCAACACATCACCTGGAACACCCACACAGCGTTTGATGTAGTTTTCTCGTTTGTCCACCGGTCTGAATGTCAGTCCACCATGTTTCGCAGGCAAGCCTTCATGACTTTCTGGTCCGCCTGGAAATTCACCGGAAGCAAGTTTCGCACGTGCTTTCTTTTTCCAGCTTTCATGCGTTTCAATAAATAAACTATACAATTGTTCGCTAATGGTGCTGTCGATTTGTTGCGTCGGCATATTGCGTTGCTGCAATAAACTTTTCATTTGACTCACCTTCGACTGAATTTCTCCAGAAGTCTCAAATAAGTAGCGCGCCTCTTCGTTAACGATTCCATGGTAATCATGTCCCATTAACCCGTTTGGAGTGCGTGGATCAACAATGGCAGTGTCACCAGAAGGATAGTTAAAGACAACCACATCGTTGCGTTTGATGGAACGATAGCCCGGAAGCCTTGTATAGGTTCCCTTCTCAAAAGTCGTATAGGATTTAATGTTTACAAAGGGCACAATGTTGTGAACCAAAGGATAGGAGAGGGGTGTCACTGGAACTTTTGGACCGTAAGCCAATTTGTTTACAAACAAAAAGTCACCAACAAGCATGGTTTTTTCCATCGATCCTGTCGGAATCTGAAACGGTTCAAAAACGTAGGTGCGTATTACGCTAGCTGCTACTAAGGCCCATAAAAAAGAGTCTCCCCATTCTTTTACACGCGTTTTTTCTCCTGGCTTGTCTCGGCTAACCAAGTCAAATGCTAAAGCAAAAATATGTCCGATCACAGGCAGGCACATGAAAAGCACAATGTGATCTCCCCATTTTCTGATTTCGACTTCTCGCGAATTCGACCAATTTGTTTCGTTACCAAAAGTGGACTCTGAATTGGCAATTTTAGCACTGATCAGGTAAGGGAAGAAAATCCCTTGCAAAGTATCAGTAAATGAAAAATAGCCAAAACGACGAATGTAGCTCACATTGGCTACCATCCACATCGCTAAATGCACTCCAGGAAATAAGAGTAACAATGACCACCACGGCTTGTTAGAAGTGATTTTATAAACCACGTAATAATTGTAACCAGGAATCAAAGCCTCCCAAGATTGACGTCCAGCTTTTGGGAAACTCTTCCACCACATCGCTAGGTAGGGGTGAACTAAAATCAGTAAATAGAAATAGAAAAAACTCATAATGTGCTTATTTTAAAACGTCTTTCATGGTAAAGATTCCTTTTTTGCCCGCAAGGAATTCAGCGGCTAATACGGCGCCCAATGCAAATCCTTTTCGATTATGGGCAATGTGTTCAATGCGAATGAGGTCAATTTCTGACTCGTAACTTACTTCATGTGTTCCAGGAACATTTGGTTCTCGTATCGCTTTAATCGCAATACTGTTTTGATGGCTAGGCTCTGAAGCTAAGTTCCAAGCGTTATATTCGTCGTGTATGGCAAGTATGTCATTGGCTAAACTGACCGCAGTTCCACTCGGAGCGTCCAGTTTTTGCACATGGTGAATTTCTTCCATGCTCACTTTGTATTCCGGATGTCGGTTCATGATTTCAGCAAGTTTTCGATTGATTTCGAAGAAAATATTGACACCAATACTAAAATTACTTGCATGTAGTAAGGATCCATTGAGGGTTTTTACAAGTTCCTCGACCTTTGGAAGTTCTTGTTGCCATGCGGTCGTTCCAACGACGATGGGCACATGATTTTGAAGGCAACTTTGAATGTGTGGTATGGCTAAATCTGGTTGTGTAAATTCAATGGCTACGTCGACATCATTCCAATTGAATTCATCGATGGAATGCGTTCGATTCACGATTCCAGTAATTTCATGTCCGCGTTCCAAAGCAATGGCTTCGATCGCTTGTCCCATTTTACCGTAACCAATTAATCCAATCTTCATAAGAACAAAAATACGTTTTTCACCTTAATGAAACTGAAACTTTAATTGAATTCCAGCAGAAGTTGGACCGAAAAAGGTTGGATTCGCTTGAATACTGAGTTTGTCACTGACGTCGAAGTGTAAAAAATGGGCTTCGACACCCGCTTCAGCGATTTGAATAAAGTAAACAGCAGCACATCCAAGAATCGACATGTCGCGTTTGTTCAAGTAGGATTGGTATAAACTCAATACAGCGGCATCGTCGTAAATGGCCCATTTCGGATCCAGGTTGCTGCCATTGACCATGCGGTATTGATACTCCGTTTTTAACGATTTCTGTGTTTGGTTGTTCACGGTTAGGAAATAACCTGCAGTTCCCAAAGCAGCATAAATGATTGGAACTTTCCAATACGCATGTTTAGGACCATTTTCTCGGTGTATGCTATTGTAGATCTGTCCAGAACCTGGAAGCACAGCCGAATAGAGCATGACTTTTTTGTATTCAGGAAAGATAGAATCCTTTTTTATGATTGGTTGAGACCAAGAATGGAAGCTAACGAAAACAAAAAGAAACAGGATGCGTGACATTATTTTTTCAAAAGTGCCATCACGCGGTTTAACTCTGCTTCTGTTGAGAAATGAACCAGTACTTTTCCTTTTCCCGAATCTGTTTTATCAATCGAAACTTTTGCGCCTAATTTATCACTTAAAAAGGCTGTAAAGACTTGTTCGGTGTTGCTTAAGCCAATTTTT
>Ga0208592_1000055_pt1 | contig 33282 bp, 29 predicted proteins | sample LakMenE18May10ns_FD_150712 | JGI IMG/M metagenome (GOLD analysis project Ga0208592, IMG submission 150712) | Freshwater microbial communities from Lake Mendota, WI - 18MAY2010 deep hole epilimnion ns (SPAdes) | ecosystem: Environmental > Aquatic > Freshwater > Lentic | place: Lake Mendota...
CGGATGGAGCAAGAGGTTCAAGGCGTATTGATTTGCCTAGACAGCATCGAAGCAACTGTGGACGAGGCCATCGCAAAAAATTGTCAATTGATCATTGCTCATCATCCGATAGTATTCAAAGGATTGAAAAAAATCACCGGTTCATCTTACGTGGAACGTGTCATTGAAAAATGCATTCAAAACCGCATTTCCTTGTATGCCATACACACCAACTTAGACAACCACTTTGATGGTGTGAATGCGGAAATAGCACAGCGCATAGGATTGATCAATCGACGTATTTTACGCCCAATGGGGCAACAACTTTATAAATTGGTGATCTATGTTCCAAAAGCATCCATCGGTGCTTTAGATCAAGCACTTTTTGATGTGGGTGTTGGTACCATCGGCAACTATTCAGAATGTCATTTTAGATCGGAAGGCATTGGAACGTTTAAACCGAATCAATTTGCCAATCCGACCATAGGGAAAAATGACGAACGTGAAGAAGTTCAAGAGTTTCGCGTGGAATACCTTGTTTCGAAACATCTTTTAGGAAAGGCCCTAAAAGCTATGAAAGAAGCACATCCTTACGAAGAAGTTGCTCATGAAATTATGCTTATTGAAAATGAACATCAATTTCTTGGAGCTGGACAAATTGGAGAACTGAAAGAAGCGATGGATTCCCTTGCGTTTTTACATTTTCTAAAAAAAACCTTTCACTGCAAGGTTATTCGACATACCGAACTTTGCAAAAATAAAATCAAAACAGTTGCTATCTGTGGTGGTTCAGGAAGTTTTTTACTACCCGATGCCCTGCGAGCAAACGCAGATGTTTTTATTACTGGGGATTTCAAATACCATGAGTTTTTCGATGCGGAAAATCAGTTAATTATTGCCGATATCGGGCATTTTGAGAGCGAACAATTCACTCCGCAATTATTAGCTGAAAAACTTAAAGAAAAATTTACTAAATTTGCAGTCCATTTAACTGATTTAAATACGAATCCTATTAACTATCTATAGAACATGGCAGCAACGGCAACAAAAAAAGAGGTGACCATCGCACAAAAATTGGACGCACTTTTTGAGCTTCAAAAAATTGATTCTGAAATCGATCGCATTCGTACGATCCGTGGTGAGCTTCCATTAGAAGTTCAAGATTTGGAAGATGAAATCAGCGGATTGAACACACGAGTTGGTAAAATCAATGATGAAATTCAGGAGTTAGAAACTGAAATCACTGACCGTAAAATGGCATCGAAAGATTCTGAAGCAGCAATCGTGAAGTACAAAGAACAACAAAACAATGTTCGAAACAACCGTGAATTTGAATCACTTTCTAAAGAAATCGAATTCCAAGAATTGGAAATTAAACTTCACGAGAAAAAAAGCAAAGAAGCGAAATACAAAATCGATTTAAAGCAAGAAACATTAACGGAAGCTACTGATCGACTAACTTCTAAACAAGATGATTTAGCTTTGAAGCAATCTGAACTAGATGCCATCATTAGCGAGACACAAAAAGACGAAGACCGTTTATTGAAAGCTTCTGATGACGCTAAAAAGAAAATCGAAACACGTTTAGTATTTGCTTATGATCGTTTGCGCGAGAATGCAAAAAATGGTTTGGCTGTCGTTCAAGTCATGCGTGGATCATGTGGTGGATGTTTTAACAAAATCCCACCTCAACGTCAATTAGACATCGTTACGAAAAAGAAAATCATTGTTTGTGAGCACTGTGGACGTATTTTAGTTCCAGTTGATGGCGCTGAAGCATAACACATGACATATTAAAAAAAAGCTTCCGTTGGAAGCTTTTTTTTTGATTAATTTAACCTGAACTCGACGTCCAATTTTGCTAACTCTTTAAATAGCGAGGTCGATGGTTGAATTTTTATCGATCGGGAAGGTAAATTAACTTCATATCCTACAATGGGATCAAAAACGGTGAAATGCAATTGGCAATTCCCTTGATTCTCTGTAAACAAATCATTTAATTTATCAATCATCAAGTGATCAACTTCTTTTGATGAGAATTTTAAATGTAAACTTTTCGTGCGTTTCTCTCGCAAATCTTGCAACAAGTCAATGCTGTGAACCACAAATTCTGCTTGCTGTCTAAAACGGGGGACTTCTATGCGTCCTTTCAGAGTAATAAACGTTCCAGGCTCCATGAAATGTTTAAACTTCAGGTAATTTTCTTTAAATAAATTCAAGCGAAATGCTTCTGAGTAATCTTCTATGGTCAAAGTACCGAATCCATCTCCATGCTTCGTAAAGCGGTGTTCAGCATTGGTGACGACAGCCGCAATTAATAAATCCCTTCCCATGAATTGAGAAAGGTCATTCAACATGGAAATATTTCCTGTGCAAAAAGAATCTATTTCAATTTTAAAATCATCCAATGGGTGACCAGAAATAAAAATCCCAACCACTTCTTTTTCACGGTTCAATTTATAAACTGCAGGCCATTCATCGCATCTCGGAACTTGAGGCTCTGGCATGCTTGTTCCGGTTGCTTCACCAAACATAGATTTCTGAGCAGAATTTGCCTGATCTTGAAAACTAGCGCCATATCGAACCGCATTTTCCAAGAAGTTTCTTCCATTCGAGTCGTTGGCAAAATATTGCGCTCTATGTACCCCTTGAAACGAATCAAATCCACCAGCGAAGGCCAAACTTTCAAATGCACGTTTGTTACATACACGTAAATTGACACGTTTGGTCATATCAAAAATGGATGAAAAAGGTCCGTTTTTACGTTCATCAACAATCGCTTCCACCGGAGCTGAACCTAGTCCTTTGATGGCTCCAAGTCCAAATCGGATCGCTCCTGCTTTATTTACCGCAAAAGTAAAACTAGATTCGTTAACATCTGGACCAAGAACGGGTACTCCCATGCGTCGGCATTCCTCCATAAAGAAGGAGACGGATTTAATGTCATTCATGTTATTACTCAATACAGACGCCATGTATTCAGCTGGATAATTGGCTTTTAAGAAAGCTGTTTGATAAGCAATCCAAGCGTAACAAGTAGAGTGTGATTTATTAAAGGCATAAGACGCAAACGCTTCCCAATCCTTCCATATTTTCTCCAAAGTTTCGGGTTTATGGCCTTTTCCACTCGCACGCTCAATAAACGTTGGCTTCATTTTATCCAATACCTTTCGGTCCTTTTTACCCATTGCTTTTCGCAGTGTATCCGCCTCACCTTTGGTGAAATCAGCCAACTTTTGAGAAAGAAGCATGACTTGCTCTTGATAAACGGTTATTCCGTACGTTTCCTTTAAGTATTCTTCACAATCATCTAAATCATATATGATTGCTTCTTCGCCGTGTTTTCTTTTGCAGTAGGAAGGAATGTATTCCATTGGACCAGGACGGTAGAGCGCATTCATAGCAATCAAATCGGCAAAAGCGGTCGGTTTTAACTCCTTTAAGTGCTTCTGCATTCCGGGGGATTCATATTGGAATATCCCAACGGTTTCTCCTCGTTGAAACAGCGCATAGGTTAACTCATCATCAATTGGAAATGCATCTGGATCCAATTCAATTCCTTTGTTTTCTCTCACCAATCGAACGGCATCTTTTATCAAAGTCAAGGTTTTGAGTCCCAAGAAATCCATTTTCAGTAATCCAGCCGATTCCGCCACTGAGTTGTCATATTGGGTACAGACCATTTCGGAATCTTTTGCCGTAGCAACTGGAACGAAATTCGTTAGGTCATCTGGCGTAATGATTACACCGCAGGCATGAATTCCTGTATTGCGAACAGACCCTTCAATTTCTGTTGCTTTTTGCAAAACTTGTGCTTGTAAATCGGTCCCACCAGCGATGCGTCGCAATTCCTTCGCATTCGCAACCGCTTCTTGGTTTTTTAATTTATCAATTAATTCCGTTTCTGAAAAAGAGAATAATTTCTTCAAAGAAAGGTCAGGAATCAATTTTGCCAGTCGATCGGCTTCAGGAAGAGATAAGTTCATGACACGAGCCGTATCACGAATGGCTGATTTTGCGGCCATCGTTCCATAGGTGATGATCTGCGCAACTTGATTGGCTCCGTATTTTTTAATGACATAATCAATTACACGTCCACGCCCTTCATCGTCAAAATCGATGTCAATATCCGGCATCGATACGCGATCTGGATTCAAGAAACGCTCAAAGAGTAAGTCATATTTGATGGGATCCACATTGGTGATTCCGATGCAATAAGCTACAGCTGAACCAGCTGCAGAACCACGACCGGGTCCGACAGAGACATTCATTTGACGAGCGGCATGACAAAAATCTTGAACAATTAAGAAATACCCTGGGTAACCCGTTTTTTCTATGGTTGCCAATTCAAAATCGATGCGTTCTTGAATGGCTGGCGTAATTTCAGTGTACCGTTTCTTAGCACCCTCATACGTTAGGTGACGTAAATATGCATTTTCTCCACGTTTTCCTCCATCAACGGCATCTTCTACAGAAATAAATTCTTTTGGTATATCAAATGCTGGAAGCAACACTTCCCGTGCCAATGGATACGGCTCGCATTTTTCAATGATTTCCTGAACATTTAAAATGGCCTCTGGAAGATCTGAAAAAAGAGCGACCATTTCATCCGTAGACTTGAAATAATATTCATCGTTTTCCAAACCATATCTTAACCCTCTACCCTTTCCTTTCGGAGTTTCGAGTAATTCGCTGTCTTTTACACAAAGCAATACATCGTGGGCTTGTGCATCGGATTGATTCAAATAATAGGTGTTATTGGTCGCCACCAATTTCACTTGGTGTTTACGCGCAAGTTGCACCAGTACGGGATTGACACGGTCTTCCGATTCCAGCTTGTGTCGACTTAATTCTATGTAAAAATCTGATTCAAACGTATCCTTCCACCAAACCAATGCCTCCTCTGCTTGTTTTTCGCCTACATTGAGGATGAGGTTTGGAATTTCCCCATACAAATTACCTGAAAGCACGATGAGGTCATCTTTGTATTGCTCAATGGCAGCCTTATCGATTCGAGGCACATAATACATCCCTTTGGTATATGCAATGGAAGCAAGTTTAATGATGTTCTGATACCCATTCTTGTTTTTAGCGAGTAAAACGACTTGGTAACCATTGTCTTTTACGCTTTTATCGGTCAAATTTCGACAAACATTGAATTCACAACCAATGATTGGAATGATTTCAGTTTTGTCAAAAGGCTCTCCATTTTCTTCTGCGATTTTTCTTTCCTCACGAACCTTCGCATTGTAATTGCTTGCTGCCTTTTCAAAATGAAATGCCGCCATCATGTTTCCAGTATCGGTTAATGCGACGGCAGGTTGATTAAAAAGAGCTGCTTTTTGAATTAATTGTCCGACTTCGGATGTGGATTGTAAGATTGAATATTGTGTATGGTTGTGCAAGTGGGCAAATTTCACACCACTTAATTGCTCCTTAGCTAATGGAGAGACGGGTGGAACAACCGTTTCTTTTTCCTTTTTAGCTTCCCTTAATTTTGCGCTTTCCGCTTTTAAGTTGACATGTTGAAGCCCTATGGTTTGTATTTCAGTAGGATTGGCAATCCGATAGGATTCAAAATACCCAGGCTCTTGTATGAGTTCTTCTAAAGTGTAATGTTCTTTGCGAATCAATTCCAAGAAACAGCGTGTGGTCGACTCAACATCCGCGGTTGCATTATGCGCCTCACTGAATCCGATGTGAAAAAGGAAATCATGCAATTCGGTTAAGGTCGGTAACTTAAACTTTCCACCTCGTCCACCAGGCAATTGACATAATTCCGCTGTTCGTTCCGTACACGTATCTAAAATCGGAAGGACCAGTGGGGTTTCTTCATTCAAACGAACGTATTCACATCCCATGACATTGATGTCAAAGCGCACATTATGTCCCACAATGAAATCCGCTTTTTCCAAGGCTTTTTTGAAAAGGAAAAGTACGTCACCCAAATCCTCACCCGCTAATTCCGCTAATTCGGTAGAAATTCCATGAATTTGCTCAGACTGAAAGGGAATGGTAAATCCATCGGGACGAATTAAAAAGTCTTTTTGCTCGACTAAAGTTCCATCTGCCTGATGCAGTTGCCAAGCTAATTGAACGACACGCGGCCAATTGGATGTATCCGTAATCGGAGCATTGTAATCTCGTGGTAATCCAGTTGTTTCGGTGTCAAAAATCAGGTACATGTGCTGTCTAAAAAAGGAACTTTAAAGTTAGGGATTTGTCCCTCATTTTCGCTCGATTGTTGAAAACTATTCTTTCGCGTTTTTAACTACATTTACAAGAAACTCACGAATGCGCCATCTAGTTTTATTCGCTCTCATTTGCTTGCAGTCAAGTAGCCACGCGCAATTCAAGGAGTCGGAATTTCATTGCAAACGAGATTCCATCATTTCTGAAACGAATTATGGCAGTGTCTACATCACCAAGGACCATCAATGCGAGCTGTACGATTGGCTTTGTCCAGATCCAAAAGAATGGATGAACGTAAATGAAATCATTGAATATTTTCCAGTGTTAACGAACGCTTATTCACCAAAAATCTCCATTGGAAGCATTCCTCGTTATTGGAATACCCTTTATGAATATAACGGTCAATATTATGTATATGGTCCAAGTGATTGGATGTTCAATCGTCCCGAATTTATTTCAGACTCTTTTCTAATTGGAATTACATCTGATTTCTATTACTTTTCCATTAAAGAACATGATTTAGTCAATCCTCATGAACTTCGCTTAACACTTGATTTAAACGGAGAAGAGGCACAATTAAGCATTCGCTTGCTCACCTTTCCAGAAGGAGCATCACTTTGGAAATACACGATGAAAAATGGATACTGGTCTGAATTAAAAGTTTCTAGCGACTATGTTCGAACCTACGACATGATCAATAATGACTGCGTTAATCAAAAGTGTTTTCAAGAATTTCATTTTGACCAAGTCGATTGGAGTCGTTTGAAGTTCATGGATTAAAGACCTAATTGCTTTTCCCAATAATCATTCAGTAAAACCACCAACTTACGCGCCATGTTGTTGTGGAAGCGTTTCGTTCGGTATCCACCAATCCAATTTATTCCTCGGATGGCGTTTGTTACAATGATTTCATCGGCAGCCAAAACGTTTTGTGGCAATATCGCACATTCATATACTTTGATGCCATTTGCCAAAGCAATGTTTATGATTTGCATGCGCATGGTACCCGCTAAACATCCTTCTTCGAGTCCAGGAGTATAAAGCACACCGTTGCTGACAATGAAAATATTGCAAGAGGAGGTTTCTAAGATGTTTCCACGTTCATTCACAAGGAACAAATCATCCAAGCCTTTGTCCTTCGCTGAAAGCGCTGCCATGACGTAGGTCAAACCTGATTTCGTTTTATAATTGGATAAGAAGTTCTTTTGAAGTTTAATGTCTTGGTAAATGTCTACTTCGAGCCCTTTGGCGTTTAGCTCAAAATGATTTACCTCGTAAGGATAAACTTCAATGTAAAAAGTACATTCGTTTGATTCTGGCAAGTAAGCTCCACCTGAAACACGGTCCAAAGATAAACGACACCTTCCACCTTCCTTGATTCCCGAACGTTGACAAAGTTCCAGGATTTTTGACTCAAAAAACTCCGTTGTATAATAGGAAGGCGTGCGCATTTTAATCACCTTGGCTCCGTCCAACATGCGCTTCACATGGTTATCCATATTTAACGCTTTTCCGTTAATTAACCGAATGCTTTCAAAAACACCATCGCCGTACAAATGACCGCGATTCCCAGGATGAATGGTTGGCGCATCATTCGATAAAATGGTTCCGTTATTGTTAATATAGAGCAAAGCCATAGTCTCAGTGGTGAATTAATGAAACAAATTTACAAATTGAATTCCTTTTTGAGGATCCAACAAAAGAACAAAAAGGATTCCAAAGATCGCTCCCCCTAAATGGGCATCGTGTGCAATTCCAGTGTTTCCTTTTTTTAATGAAAAATACTCAAAAAGCAAATAAAGCGGTCCAAAAATATAAGCTGGGATTGGAATTGGGATAAACATCAAGGAAAGGGACAAGTTTGGATTCCAAAGAATCACAGCGAAAAGTACGGCAGAAACAGCTCCCGACGCACCCAAGCTTCTGTATGCTGGTTGATCTTGATGTTTCATCATTGGAAAAAACGTTGCTGCAATCATGCCAACGAAATACAAAATACAGAAATAAAGAATTCCTGCATTACCATAAAGGTTCATCCATTCCAAGTAAAGGTATTCTCCCATGAAATACAGGGTCATCATGTTGAATGCTAAATGTGGGAAATCGGCATGTATGAAGCCATGTGTCAGAAATCGGTGGTATTCCTGCTGGTGTTTGATGCGGTATGGAATAAATAGCATCTGTTCCTTTACAGCCAAATTCTTATCTGCCCATAACGAAATGACAATCGTACCAATTAGAATGATCAATAACATATTGCTTTTGTGAGATTTATAGGGTTCAACTTTAGACCGAAGGTAAGGATAATCCATGTACACTAATCCTATTTTTCATGGATTTTCCATTAAAGCACTTCCTTTTTTCAGAGCGAAGAATGCCTACTTGAACGACAAATAATTCTTAACTTTGTCAAAACAAAAGCTATGATCGTTTCTCCTTCCGTTTTATCCTGTGATTTCGGTAACATACAACGCGACACTGAAATGTTGGATCAATCGCAAGCCGATTGGCTTCACATTGATGTGATGGATGGTGTTTTCGTTCCGAATATTTCTTTTGGTTTCCCTGTGTTAGAAGCCATTCGTAAGCACACAAAAAAGACCCTAGATGTTCACATTATGATTGAAAACCCAGATGATTTTTTGGAGCAATTTCAAAAATCTGGAACAGATATCTTGACCGTGCACTATGAGGCGTGTCGTCATTTACACCGCACCATTTCACGCATCAAAGAATTGGGCATGAAAGCTGGAGTTGCACTAAATCCGCATACACCTGTGAGTGTTTTGGAAGAAGTGGCTTGTGATTTGGACCTTGTTTTGATCATGTCGGTTAATCCAGGTTTTGGTGGACAAAAATTCATTGCAAGTAGCGTTGAGAAAGTTCGATCACTGGTGGATTTAAGAACAAAGAAAAAAGCTTCTTTTATCATTGAAGTAGATGGTGGAGTAAATTTAGAAACAGGTAAACAATTATCGGAAGCTGGAGCGGAAGCGCTTGTAGCAGGGAGCTTTGTTTTTAATTCTGCTTCTCCTCAAGAGACAATATCTCAATTGAAATCCTTATAAAGCGTAACAATTAACGATTTTCAACGTTAACTGACTTGGTATGAAATTCGTTTCTTTCTTTCTTTTTTTATTCATCGGATTGTTTTCTTTCGCTCAAAGTGAAATGCAACAAAAAGAACAGCGTCTGAACGAAAGTCTTCTCAAGCTCAGAAGTGCCAAAACGGACGAAGAAATGGAACAGTTAAACCTCGTTTTCAAAAAAGAAATGGAAACGTTTCTAAAATCGGAAGGCGCCTTTCATTATCCTTTTACCCTATTAAAAACGATTGCTGTATTGGATAGCGAAGACGGTCTGGTTCGAATGATCAATTGGAACCTTGAATATACCGACTTTTCATACAGCTATGGTGGATTTGTGATGAGAAAAGAGGAAGGGAAAGAAAAAATTACGGTCACAGAACTAATCGACAAAACCGATCCTTACACACCGAAACCCGATGGAATCGTTGATGCTAAAAATTGGTACGGTGCTTTATACTATAAAATCATCCCATTTGGCCATCATGGTAAAACAGAATATTTATTGATTGGTTGGGACGGTGGAACCACCGGAAGTAATTTTAAATTAATGGACGTAATGACCTTCTCAAGTAGCGTTCCTAAATTTGGAAGCCCCGTATTTAAAAACAATCGAACAACGTTGAAACGAGTAGTGCATGAGTACTCAAACATTTCAAGCATGACCATGCGTTTTGATGCAAAAAATGCCCGCGTTGTTTTCGATCACCTTTCACCAGAATCACCTGCACTTGAAGGAGTTTATTCTTACTACATTCCTGACATGTCTTATGATGCCTATGTATATGATTATGACGCCGAAATTTGGGTGTTAAAAGAAGACGTCATTATGACAAATCCGAACGATGATGGAGAAAAATCTTTTTATTCCCTTAACACAAAAACCGGTAAGGTAGAAAAAAACCGCCTAAATGCTAAGTGGATTAGTCCACAAGATACAGAGGTAGAAACAAATGGCACCCACGTTGCACGCACAGGTGATCCACAAGAAGAACAAAATACACAAGAAGACCCCCAGATGCCAAAAGTTCGTTTCAATAAGAAGCGAAACAGAAATCCTGAAAGTATGCCTGTTGGTCGCGGTAAAAAAAATAAACCTTGAGTTCGACCCAATGCAATTAGGAATCATCAATCAACTTACCATCAAGCGTTTCGCTCCTCCAGGGGCTTACCTTATCGATTTACAAGACAACGAAGTTTTACTCCCAAATAAATACATTCTTCCCGAGCATGAAGAAGGAAGCGTCGTCGAAGTATTTGTTATGAAGGATTCTGAAAACAGAATTGTTTGTACAACGGAAATACCCCTTATCTTATTAGGCGATTGCCGCTATCTAGAGGTAATTCATGTAAATCCATATGGAGCATTTGTGGATTGGGGCCTGGACAAAGATTTACTTGTGCCATTTGGAGAGCAATTACATCGCTTAGAAGAGGGAGAAAAATACTTGTTCACCCTTCGTTATGATTTTGAAACGGACCGACTATTCGGAAGCATGAAAGTCCGCAAAGTACTAGATTTGTGTGAAGATCAAACATTGGTTGGTCAGGCCGTTGATTTACTCATTTGTGAAGAGGGTAAACTTGGCAGAAACGTCATCGTCAATAACCGCTTCGAGGGATTGATTTTCAAAAACCAACAGTCGAAAATTTTAGAACGCGGTCAAGAAATGAAGGGATACGTTAGTGTGGTAAGGCCAGATGGAAAATTAGACATCCGACTGGAGCCCATTACCTTTGAAAAATACGATGAAGCATCGCAATTTATTTTAGACGAATTGCAAAAAGTAAAGGTCTTGCCTTTGAGCGATCATTCTTCCCCAGAAGAAATACGTGAACACTTAGGAATGAGTAAAAAAACCTTTAAACAAGCCATTGGCAAGCTATACCGTTGGAAGAAAATCATCATCAAAGAGGATTCCATCGAATTGATTTCTTAACGAATCAACGGTTTATCACGCGCAAAATATTTCCAAAATTGATCTGAAAATGAATCAAAAAAATTGTTCATTGGATGACTTTATTGTTTACTTTTATCAAGTAAGAAGGAAATATGGACGATTTTCAAGAACATCAAGGGGCATTAGATAAGGAGTTGGAGCGATTCATCGAAATGCTCAATCAGCTTTTGCCAAAGTATCATTCTTTGTTGAAAAAGGAACATTTGGATAAAGCCGAATTGGTGCGCTTAGGTGAAATTGAACACTATTTATTGGGTGTCAACTCAAAAATAATGGAAATCAAAGGTCAACTTGAACAAAATTTATTTGGTAAATCCTTAGACACTTACTACAAATTAAAGCACAGTGCAATGAGTGGAGATCCCCATTCTCGTTTGAAAATGGAAAAAATGCGTGACGCCTTTTCTGAAGCGCTTCAAGCTGGAGACATCATCAATTTGAACTAGTGTCCAGATTCAGCCGGATATCCGTCAAACTTTTCTATTTTTGCAGCAATGAAAACAGCTGAAAGAATTGCCGTAATTGGAGGAGGAAGTTGGGCAACTGCCATTGTTAAATTATTGTGTAACACGCAAGAAAAAGTAAATTGGTGGATGCGCAGTGAGTCCGCTGTGGCGCACATAAAACAATTCAAGCACAACCCGAAATACCTTCAATCCGTTGAATTCAACCTTGATAAATTAGTCGTTTCTACGGATTTAAATCATGTCATCGCTACTGCAGACATCGTGATCATTGCCACACCCTCTGCTTTTTTAACCGAAGCTTTTTCAGCAATTCCAGCTGGATTATTTGATGGGAAAATTGTTTTCTCTGCGGTCAAAGGGATCATTCCTGAATACAATGCGATTCCTGCTCGTTTCATTCATAAAACCTTTGGAACACCTTATGATCAAATTGGAATCATTTGTGGTCCTTGTCATGCGGAAGAAGTGGCTTTGGAACGTTTGTCCTATTTGACAATTGCCTGTAGCAATGAATCGATTGCAACGAAAATGGCCGATTCACTGGCTTGCAGGTACATCAAAACAACGACGTCCGACGACTTATTTGGAACGGAAATTTCTGCTGTGTTAAAAAATGTATATGCGCTTGCCGCAGGAATTTGCCATGGCATCGGTTATGGTGATAATTTTCAAGCAGTTTTGATTTCCAATGCCATTCAAGAAATTGAGCGGTTTATCGATGAGGTTAGTCCGGTGCACCGCGACACCAAAACAAGTGCTTACCTAGGTGACTTACTTGTAACTGCCTATTCAAATTTCTCGAGAAATCGAACGTTTGGATTCATGATTGGCAAAGGTTATTCCGTGAAATCCGCACAGCTCGAGATGAACATGATTGCAGAGGGGTATTATGCCACGAACAGTTTGACGGAGATGAATAAGAAATTTGAGGTGGACATGCCGATTTTAGCTGCTGTCTATCGCATTTTATACGGAGGGATATCTCCTGTCATTGAAATGAAATTACTTGCTGAAAAACTATCTTAATTTATAAAGAAATGCTTGTTTTTAAATTTGGAGGTGCATCCGTAAGAGATGCCGCTGCGATACAGAACGTCGCTTCAATTCTTTCCCTTTACCCAGGAAGAAAACTCACCGTTGTGGTTTCAGCGATGGGCAAATCCACGAATAAATTAGAAGAAATTGTGGAGGCGCTTGAAACGAAAAACCATAAGTTATTTAGTGGCTTAGTGGATGAACTGGAGGAGTTTCACATGGACATCATGGCGACATTGTTTCCGGAAAGGCATTTTAAAATTTACCAAACGATTGAAGAACTATTCGAAAAATTAAGGTCCCGATACGAAGCTGTTTTTTCTGAAAACAAGAGTTTTGAATACGATCAAGTCGTATCACTTGGAGAAGTTTTATCTTCTCAAATTGTGAGTGCCTATTTAATCGATCAAGATTTTTCTGTTCAGTGGATGGATGCCAGAAAATTGATTCGAACAGATCATTCGTACCAAGAAGGAAAAGTGGACTGGGAGAAAACGGAACAATTGGTGCGTGAAAACATGCTTCCTTCCTTTATAGATGCCGACATTCTCCTTACGCAGGGATTTGTTGGTCACACAGCAGAAGGATTCACGACTACTTTAGGAAGAGAAGGCTCAGATTACACTGCCGGAATATTGGCCTATTGTGGCGAAGCGGAAAGTGTTACGATTTGGAAAGACGTCCCCGGGATGTTGAACGCAGATCCGAAATATTTTGAGAACACCAAGAAATTGGAAGCCATCTCTTTCAAGGAAGCCATTGAACTTTCTTATTATGGTGCGAGTGTCATCCATCCGAAAACCATTCAACCACTTCAAAACAGAAACATTCCACTTTACGTGAAGTCCTTTCTCGATCCAAAGTCAGATGGAACGGTCATTCAAGCTTCCTCGAGCCAAGACCATTTAATTCCATCCTATATCTTTAAGTTTGATCAAGCGCTGTATTCATTTACACCAAAGGACTTTTCCTTTATTGTGGAAGAGAACTTAAGTGTCATTTTTGGAAAATTATCGGATTTGAATGTCAAGATCAACCTCATGCAGAATTCTGCACTAAGTTTCTCTATTTTGGTCGATCAGAAAAAGGTAAAAAGAACACAACTTCTCGAATTGTTTCAAAAAGAATACGAGGTGAAATACAACGAGGATTTATCTTTAGTAACCATACGTCATTACGATGAAGAAACGATCAATCAAGTGACGAAAGGTAAAGAAACACTCCTGCAACAGCGGACAAGACACACGGCTCGTTTCGTTTTAAAATAAGCTGTAAATACCACTTTTGCGGTATTTACTTTTTTGTTATTTGGGCGTAGTTTTGCACCATGGTAAATACCTTGGATCATATCGCTTTGCGTCAAGTCGTAGAAATTGTGTCTGTGGATCAATCTCCAATATCTTCCAAACTAACGGAAATGGGCTTGGTTTCAGGTCAATTTATCACCACTCTATTCAAAGCCCCATTTGGTGATCCCATCGCCATTGAACTGAACGGCTCAGTGCTTTCACTCCGTTTAGAGGAAGCGCAATTTATTGAAGTGAAAGCGTAGTGCTTTGGATGTAATTTAATAAGTTTGCAAACCATGAAAATTGCGTTACTCGGTAATCCAAATACTGGAAAAAGTTCAGTATTTAACCTTTTGACAGGTTTGCGTCAACAGGTAGGGAATTTCCCAGGAGTAACGGTGGACAAAAGAAGTGGTTTTATTAGCGTAGGGAAAGTTCAGTATGAATTGATTGATTTTCCCGGAACCTATAGCATTTACCCTCGATCAAAAGAAGAATCGGTGGTGTACGATGTCCTTTCAAACCCAAGCCATTCGCAACATCCGGATCAAATCATCTTTGTGGTGGACGCCAGTAATTTACAGCGGAATTTACTTTTCTTTTCGCAAGTATATGACTTAGGCATTCCATGTGTTTTGGTTTTAAATATGTGGGATTTGGCACAACGCAAGGGAATGGAAATTTCGATTGATGCCTTAGGGAAACTATTTCCGAGTGTCCCCATTGTTCAAAGCAATGCCCGCATTGGACTAGGCAAAGATCGAATCATTGAAGCCTTAGCAGGATTAAAAAACACGGCTGTTCATCAGCAGAAATTCATTGAAGCGTATCATTTTTGTTCCTTTGAAGATGTCGCTGGACAAAAAAAAGAAGCTGAAATTCGACTTCAAAAAATAAAAGAGGCCTTAGGTCAAATTGTACAAACAAAAACACCCACTACCGAAAATATTTCTCGAAAAATTGATCGGTTTTTAGTGCATCCAATTTGGGGCTACCTCATTTTTGCGTTTGTGTTGATGACGATATTCCAATTCATCTTTACGTTTGCCAATGCTCCAATGAATTGGATTGATCAATTATTCTCGTATTTTTCCACATGGAGTGCAGATGCAATGCCACCTGGAATGGTGAATGACTTGATTTCAGAAGGAATTATCCCAGGAATTGGAGGTGTCGTAGTCTTTGTGCCGCAAATCGCCATGTTGTTCTTTTTCATTTCCATTTTAGAGGAGAGCGGGTATTTATCGCGCGTGGTATTCATCATGGATCGATTGATGCGACCATTTGGTTTAAATGGTAAAAGTGTTGTTCCATTAATGTCTAGCATCGCCTGTGCGATACCAGGAATAATGGCTACGCGTACGATCTCCAATTGGAAAGAGCGACTCATTACCATATTAGTAGCGCCATTCATGAGTTGCAGTGCGCGCATTCCTGTGTATACCTTGCTCATTTCTTTGGTAATTCCAAAATCCTACGTACTTGGCTTCATCAATTTGCAAGGACTCGTTCTCTTCGGATTGTATAGCCTAGGAATCGTTTTTGCTTTGCTAGTCTCCTTTCTTTTGAAATTATTCATCAAGCAAAAAGAGCGTGGTTTTTTACTTTTAGAATTACCTGACTACAAAAATCCACGCTGGGGAAATGTCTTCATCAATGTGCTGGAAAAAGTAAAAATTTTCATTTTGGACGCTGGAAAAATCATTTTAGCGATTTCCATCCTTCTTTGGTTCCTTGCAAGTTTTGGTCCAAATATGAACGAATCAATGCATGGATTGAGCAAAACAAGTGTGTATCAATCTATGACGGAAAAAGAACAAACAAAAGCAATGGATGCGTGTAAACTTTCCAATTCCTACATTGGGATTCTCGGAAAAGGCATGGAGCCTGTAATTGCTCCCTTAGGTTATGACTGGAAAATTGGCATTTCACTGATTACTTCTTTTGCCGCAAGGGAAGTTTTTGTTGGTTCTTTGGCAACGATTTATGCGGTACAAGATGATGGAGAGGACCAAGCTCTTTTGATCGATCGCATGCGCAACGAAGCGAAAGCTGATGGAACACCCGTTTTCACCTTAGCAAGTGGCGTTTCATTGATGGTATTCTATGTGTTTGCAATGCAATGTATGGCCACAATGGCGGTTGTAAAACGCGAAACAAATTCTTGGAAATGGCCCATTATTCAATTGGTATTCATGGGTGCACTCGCTTATGTTTCTGCATGGATTACCTTTGCCGTGCTTTCCTAATTCACGGATAAACCTTATATTCGTTCAGATATGCAAACGCTCATTATATTCCTTGCCGTCGGACTTTCCCTATATTATTTGGGAAGAAAATTTTGGAAACAATTTTTCGACAGGAAATCGACTTGTGAAGGTTGTGCGTTGCATCAGACATTGACGAAAGAGCAACAAGATTATGGCAAACGTTCAACTTTATAAGTACAACCCTACTTTTTATTCGGTTAAAAACGACCTTCCTTCTTACTTTGCGAATGAATTTTTAGAATCGGAGATTGACAAAGACCATATGGCTTGGCTCAACTTTCATGGTTTAGAAGATGAGCAATCCATAGAACATTTATGTCAAAAGTTAGGAATCGATAAGTTATCCATTGAAAACATTCACCAACAAGTTCGTCGTCCCAAAGTAGAGGAATACAGCAAATACATGTCCTTTTATGTGATGTCTGCTTTGCCAAAGGAACCACATAACCCCTACTTACACCAGGATCAAATTTCATTTTTAATGGGATCAAATTACCTCATTTCATTTCAGGACAAACCTTCCGATCATTTCACAGATGTGCGCGATCGCATCGAAAAAGGGAGAGGGAAAATTCGTTCAAAAGGAACCGATTTTTTAATGTTCCGAATGTTGGAATCCATCATCGATAATTATTTTGAAGTTCTAGAGGAAATCTCAACTCAAATTGAAAACATCGATCGAAAGTTACACAAAGTGCATAACAAATCCATTTTATCCAGCATCGAACTTGAGAAAAGGAAACTAATTGAATTGCGCAAAATAGCACAGCCGATGAGAGACATCACCAATCAATTGGAAAATAGTGAGAGTCCATTTATTGAAGAATCCAACCGTCATTACTTTAGAAGTTTACGATCCTCCTGTCTGAGTGTGCTTGAAGAAATCGATGCCAATAAGCAAATACTTGAAGGAATGGCCAATCTTTATTATGCTGCACAAGGACAGCGGATGAATGAAATCATGCGTGTGTTAACCGTTGTGAGTTCCATCTTCATTCCATTAACCTTTATTGTAGGCGTATATGGAATGAACTTCGAGCATATGCCCGAATTAAAATACCGTTATGGTTATTATACGATTGTAGCCATTATGTTTGTCTTGGGAGCAGGATTGCTTGCGTTCTTCATCAAGCGTGGTTGGCTCAAGAAATAGCACGAATAAAAGATCCATGAGAAGAATTCATTCTGTTAACATTTAGTTAAATAAAAATGAGTTGTTCGAATCCTGCGTAAGTTTGATTTATAAAATTAATTGACTATGAAAAAACTATTTTTATCTTTTGGAATCATGTTCATCGCAGTATTGGGAATGAACACGTTGAATGCACAAATTGAAAAAGGTGCTAAAATCGAATTCAGCAAGGAAACACACGATTATGGAAACATTAAATACGGTGGTGACCCACTTTGCACATTTGAATTCAAAAACACAGGTGACGAACCTTTAATCATTTCGAACGCGAAAGGATCATGTGGATGTACCGTTCCTGAATGGCCGAAAGAACCAATTGCACCAGGAGCAAAAGGAACGATTCGTGTGAAATACGATACAAACCGTCCGGGTCCAATCAATAAAAATGTGACCATCACTTCAAACGCTATCAACGAGCCGAATAAAGTGATTCGCATTAAAGGTGAAGTTGGTCCAGCTCCAGAAGTAGGAACACCTGTAAATAACGCAGGCGCACCAACAAACAACTAAGAATACTCAACTCTTATCATAAAAAAAGCCGATCGTTTGATCGGCTTTTTTAGTTATATCCAACTACGAAATCGGAGAATTAAATTTCATTGAAGCTTTCTACCGTATTCTTCCACGAAGCCATTGTACCAGGTCGAACCAATTGCATGGTTTGGAAACCTATTTCGTCAGCAGCCATTAATTCTTCTTTTATATCCGACAAAAAGAGAATTTGCTTTGGTTCTAGGTCAAGGATTTCCGCAATGAGTTTGTATGTGGACGCATCCCTTTTCGTTCCAGTTTTTGTATCGAAGTAATTGGATAAGTGCTTACTTAAATCCCCGAAACAACTGTGTTGGAATAATAGTTTTTGTGCGTGAATGGAGCCTGAGGAAAAGATGCCAATCTTGAGTCCAAGAGTTCGCCATTTATTTAAGCATGTAGGAACGTCATCGTAGACATGTCCTTTGATCGCTCCTTCCTCATATGCCTTCTTCCAAACAAATCCTTGAAGTGTTTTTAATGGCGTTACTTTACGATCTTCTCGACTCCATTGATCCAAATAGGCAATTACTTCTTCGGTAGTAGTAATGCTTTTACCTTCTTCCTCTTTTACCAATTGAATGACTTGCGCAAAGGATTCCTTTACCTCGCTTACCTGAGCCATTTTTGGCAGCTCTTGTATGTGTGCCCGGAAATATGGGAATAATTCGTCCACGACAAAAGAAATAGAGGAAGTCGTCCCTTCAATATCACTTAAAATATACTTAATTTGTTTATCCACGATTAGGGAAATTAAAATCTATAAATTCTGTTTCTTTTCCTGATTCCGTATAGTTTGGTACCCAGCCTGACATATCAATAAAAATACGAATCGCTTTAACGAATGGATTTGTTTCACCTGCATCGAACCAATGCTTGGTTCCGGCAGGCACTGAGATCAAGTCTCCACGTTCACAAAGCAAATTAAATACTTCTTCCTCATCCAAATGAAACCAAAACAAGCCTTTTCCATCGACAAAAAAACGAATTTCATCCTCAGAATGCGTGTGCTCAGCTAAGAATTTCGCACGAATGGCAGCATAATTTTCAGTCAATGCATTGATTGAAATGACATCTGCAGTAAGATATCCGCCTTTTTTCATGAATGGATCTAGGTCCGCATGATAAGCGTCCAGGATTTCCTGGGTACTAGCAGTATCGTCAAACTCGACAGGACAATGCCATTGATCAAAGAAAATTCCGCGTTGGTTCATAAAGTCCCGAATCTGTTTCGGGTCTGTCATTTGAATGTCAAGATTGGGTATCGATAAAATGGCCATTACACTTGAGCTAATTCGCATTCACATAAATAATCAAGGGTTTCCAAATGCCTTTTAGCGGCAAAAAGGTTTTCACCCCATGCATAGGTTCCGTGCTGGCGAATGATGAAACAATGTTGTTTGATTTCTGATTTTCGTTCCGTTAGGACATCCTCAAAATAGCGCATATCTTGTGCGTTATCAAAAATAGGAATTTGAACTTGGCAATCATGTGTTTGAATTCCCGAAAATCCTTTTTGCACTTCATAGTTTTGAACCATAAAATGCGCTTTGTGTTTCATTGAAATCAACACCGGATTTTTGGAATGACTATGAAGGATGACTTTGGCCTCAGGGAACAAACGGTAAATCAGCACGTGAATCATGGTTTCATCCGACGGTTTTATTCCCTCGAAAGGAACTTGGACCTTGCCAGCATTGTCTATGGGGATGAAATCATTTTCTGAAAATTCGGATTTATCCACACCGGAGCGAGAAACCCAAATTTGATCATTTTCGATAAATGAATAATTGGTCGAAGTAGCAGGAGACCACCCTTTTTGGTGGTATGCCCGAATTGTTTCTGCTAACTTAACTTTCATTTTTATGTTCTTTCCTAAACGAAGAAAAACGCACCAAAAGATGCGTTTTCCATTGTTTGTTGTTTGTTATCATTAATTGGCTAACATTTCTTTCACCAACGTTGCGATTAATTTACCATCAGCTTTTCCTGCTAATTTTCCGCTCAACACGCCCATTACTTTACCCATGTCCTGAGGACCTGTAGCCCCTAAAGAATCGATAGCAGCAGCAACGGAAGCTCGAACTTCGTCCTCACTCATCATTTTCGGCAGGTAAGCCTCAATCACTTTAGCTTGGAACAATTCATCATCCGCTAGATCTTGGCGGTTTTGAGCAACATACAACTCATAGGTTTCCATGCGTTGTTTATGCAATTTCATGCAGATTTTAATGGCCGCTTCTTCACTGACCTCACCATTACCAGAAGTTGCTTCTAATAAGAGTTTAGACTTAATATCCCTTAAAGCTGCTAGCTTTTCTTTTTCTCTCGCCAGCATTGCCTTTTTGATATCCTCATTGATCAATTCAGTAAATCCCATTAGTCTACGTTATCGTGTAAGAAATTATTGCTTCTTAGTCCCACTCGTCCATCTTCATCTTGCGACAAACCAAAGCGAGAAAAACGTTCTTCATTGCTTGGTGTCGTTTGTTGAATTGCAATGTTACGTCGAACGAAAGCTGGTTCATTTTCAAATTCTAAAATACCCTCTGCTTTTTTCAATTTGGCAGTATATTCTTGAATGCGTGAAACACGTTCTTGTGCTTTTCTTTGTTGTTCTTCAGGAGAAAGGATGCGTTTAGCAGGTTCGATGCTCATGCGTTCTTCTACATCATCTTCCAACATGTGACGAACAATGGTTTGAGGTTCGTTCACTTGCGCTACTGGTTGAACCGGTGCTTGATAAACGATTTCTTCCTCAACATCGTTTGAAGTAACGTCCATAACATCCCATGTAAAGGCGTTTTCCTCTTCAACATGATTCAAAGTAGGCTCCACTTCAAAAGTTGGCATTTCAGCTACTGGTTCCTGTTCCTCTTCAAGTTGGTACGTCACCACTTCATTCACCACTGGTTCTTCCAACTCAAAACGTGTCGTTTCCATGATTGGGGATTCAAGCACATTTACTACAGCGCTTGGCGATGTATATGAAAGCTCATTTACCACCGGCTCATCCGCTTTTAAAAAGGGTTCTTGTACAGATTCCGTTTGGATCGTTGTATGTTGTACCGGAGACTCCAAAGGATTTAAAATCTCTTTTTTGTTCTCATCCTCCAGTGCGACGATCTTGCGCTCTGGAGCTTTCTCAAAACCCGTAATCGGGGAGGAAGAGAATCCTGTTGCAATTAAGGTAATGCATAGCTTATCACCTAAATTTGCGTCATAACCATGTCCCCAGATGACATCAGCAGTAGCACCAGCCGCATCTTGAATGTAGTCAGTGATTTCAGTGATTTCATCCATCATGACTTCTTTCTCGCCATAGGTAATGTTTAATAAGACATAGCTTGCACCGTTGATGTCGTTGTCGTTCAATAATGGCGAAGTAAGCGCTTCTTTCACAGCCACAATTGCACGGTCTTCACCTTCTGCAATTGCACTTCCCATAATTGCCTGTCCACTATTACGAAGCACGGTATTAACATCGTTGAAATCAACGTTAATAGTTCCCGTAACAGAAATTACTTCTGCAATGCCTTTCGCAGCAACTGTCAATACGTTATCTGCATGAGAGAAGGCACTTGATAGAGACATGTTTTTACCAAACTCACGTAAACGTTCGTTATTGATAATTAATAAGGTATCTACGTTTTGACGCATTTTATCCAAACCTTCTTGCGCTTGTTGACGTCGTTTTCTTCCTTCGAAATTAAACGGAACGGTTACAATACCTACCGTTAAAATCCCAAGGTCTTTCGCAACTTGAGCAATCACCGGTGCTGCACCTGTTCCTGTACCACCGCCCATTCCTGCTGTTACAAACACCATTTTGGTGTTTTTTGAGAGGATCTCGCGAATTTCTTCAATATTTTCAATGGCTGCATTCATTCCCATTTCTGGAATCATCCCTGCGCCTCTTCCCTCTGTTAAGTTTGGACCTAACTGAATTTTATGTGGGACAGGAGAAATATCCAATGCCTGACGATCCGTGTTACACACAATGAAATCCACGCCTACAATTCCTTGTAAAAACATGTGATTCACTGCGTTTGAACCTCCACCTCCAACACCAATTACTTTGATGATTGAGTTTGCGTTACTTTCAGCTGCCGCTCCCATTTTTGGTAAATCAAATTCCATATCCATCATTTTTTTCTTTTAATCTTTATCATCAAAAAATTCCCCTACTGATTGTCTTATTTTCTTAAAGAATCCATCATCTCTTTTCGGATTTGAATGTGTTCTTGCTTTTTGCGTTGTTTTTAGCTCCTCTTCTTTTTTAGGAACAAAATCCAATCCAGATTTTTCCGCTGCTTCGAAGCCTTTTAATACGAGCCCAATTCCGGTTGAGTACATTGGACTTGCCAATTTATCCAAATCATTTGTGTTTGCTAAATGTTCCGTTGGATAACCAATTCGCGTATCCATTCCGGTCATGTATTCAAACAATTGCGTCAAATGTTTCAATTGCGCACCACCACCTGTCACGACGATTCCACCGATCAACTTATTGGAATAACCGGAAGATTTGATTTCGAAATTCACCAATTCGATGATTTCTTCCATTCGTGCCTGAATGATGCTTGCCAAATTCTTCAATGTGATTTCTTTTGGTTCGCGACCGCGCAGTCCTGGGATGCAAACCACTTCGTTTTCCTTGCTTTCTGATGCCAATGCGCTTCCAAAACGCACTTTCAATGATTCTGCATGGCGATGCATGATGCGACAACCCTCTTTGATGTCGTCTGTGATGACATTTCCACCAAAAGGAATAACGGAAGTATGTCGAATGAGTCCATCTTGGAAAATGGCCACATCCGTAGTTCCACCACCGATGTCCACCAAAACCACACCTGCTTCTTTTTCTTCATCACTTAAAACCGCCTCTGCAGACGCGATTGGTTCTAGGATGATTTCTTTTACTTTCAAGCCTGATCGATCGATGCAACGCTTGATGTTTTTAATGTTGTTTACTTGTCCAGTTATGATGTGGAAATTTGCCTCCAAACGAACACCTCCCATACCAATTGGATCTTTGATTTCAGGTTCGTTGTCCACGATGTATTCCTGAGGGATGACCGTAATGATTTCCTCTCCTGGAGTCATCACTAATTGGTACATGTCATCAACAAAAGCATCGATGTCGATTTGCGTGATTTCACCTTGCGCATCGCGACGCGTGTACATTCCTCGGTGTTGCATGCTGCTTATGTGCTGACCTGCAATTCCAACGTTGACATTGTTAATCTTCAAATCACCCTCCACTGACGCTTGCGTCAATTCAACAGCATTTGATATAGACTGAACCGTTCGTTCGATGTTAGAAACCACACCGCGCATCACTCCGAGGGATTCACTTTTGCCCATCGCAATGATTTCAATTTTATTGTGTTCATTTTTGCACCCAACAAAACAAGCGATTTTTGTAGTCCCGATATCGAGTCCAACAACAATCTTGCTGCGTTTCACTTCATTAGTTGGCTCTTTTTCTACAAACGATTTGTCCTTCATACTTTACACTTATTTCGCTATACTTATTCCATCCCTCAAAGGGCATGGCTTCTTTGTAAAAATCCAATAGACGTTCAAATTTATCTTTCACGACCGCATCTGACTGAGCTGTTCCTAGAATGATTTTTTGATCGCCTACAATCGGAATTAGTACAAAATCACCGTTGTTTTCACGGTAAACTTGACCAATCATTTTATGCAATATTGGATCATTACAAACATAATTTGAAATTCGATAGATATCATCTAAATTTCGAATACTTTTCAAGGAATCGTTGTTAATAATTTTAAAGATGGAATTAGGCTCAAATCGGTCTTTAATGTTGCCTGAAAAAACGAGTACTCGTGCGGTGTGTAGGCTAGAACGGTTCATTAAAAATCCATCTTGATCTAAGTAAAAACTTTGTCCAAATTTATTAAAGATTCGCGCGATGGGTTTTCTAAGTTCCAGTTGAATGTCCCATTTGTTCCCAATGCGTTTAAAAACCTTCACATGTTTTACTTCGGGCATGTGTGAAATGAGGTATTCAATTTTTCGAATGTTTAGCTTCCCGACAGCTTGTTGCTGTTCAATCAAGCCGTGAAAATCCAGTCGATCAATGAGCTCTGGCTCGGTTAAAAATGCATCGCCATCCACATGAATGGAAACTTCCGGTTTCGTGTATTTTTTATTTTGCTCCTCTTTATTGGCGAGGACCAAAATGGCAACGACTCCTGCCGCAACCAAAATCCACAAGACATATTTCATCCATTTTTTCATGTCAATCAGCTAAATTTATCGTTAACAGTTCTTTCATCGGCTGAACCAAGCGGTCAATGTCTCCTGCCCCAATGGTCAAAAGCACTCCCTGTTCAAAAGAACTCAGGTAAGGCAATAATTCACTTGGTTTTTTAATGGATTTTACCTTGTTTTTACATTTCGAAAGCAACCACTCACTGGAAACACCATGAATGGGTTCTTCTCTTGCGGGATAAATGGGCAACAGGATTAATTCATCTAATGCTGAAAGTTCTTTTGCAAAATCATCGGCAAAATCCTTTGTTCGTGAAAATAAGTGTGGTTGAAATATTCCTGTGATTTTCTTTCCTGGATATAGTAAGCGAATGGAGCTAACCAGTGCTTTTATTTCTTCTGGATGATGGGCGTAATCATCGACATACACTAATTTTTCCGTTCGAATGATGTATTCGAATCTACGCTTCACTCCCCTGAAATTTTTTAGTCCTTCCCGGATGGTTTTTTCATCCATTCCTAATTCGTGAAGCAAGCCGATGCAAGCCAATGCATTCTCTGCGTTATGGATACCTGGCAAGCCAAATTTCACTTCCTTCCACCAGGTGTTTTTCAAACGAACATCTCCACATAAGAATCCATCTAACCAGGAAAAATTCTTGACTGCATAATCCGCTGTTTCGGAATCTACTGCATAGGTAAATGTTTTGCCCAAGGACTGTAAATTCAAGCCCTCTTTTTGCAAACAAATCCCATTTGGATCCAGTTTCATCGCGAATTGACGAAATCCTTCTTTGAATTGTTCGGCTGTCCCGTAAATATCTAAATGATCCGGATCTGCGGCGGTAATTATGGAAGCGTAAGGTGACAAGTGCAAAAAAGAGCGATCAAACTCATCGGCCTCAATGACTGTAAATTCACTGCCTTTGTTTAGTACTAAATTGGACTGAAAATTTGTGGCAATACCACCTAAAAAAGCATTGCATTTCCACGAGGACTGGTCCAATAAAAAAGCCAGCATGGAACTAGTTGTGGTTTTTCCATGTGTACCGGCAACGCATAGCCCTTTGGATTGACGGGTAAGCATTCCAAGCACCTCTGCCCGTTTAAGCAAGGTGAATTTATTTACTTTAAAATAGGTTAATTCGTCTAGCTGCTTAATCGCAGGCGTGTAAACCACCAACGTATTCGATGAATCTGTATAATCGGTTGGGATTTTGTCTCCAAGGTCATCATAATGAATGTCGCAACCTTCCTTCTCTAATTCCTTCGTTAAGGGTGAGGGCGTTTTGTCGTAACCCCCAACTAATAACCCTTGAAGCTTAAAATAACGCGCCAATGCAGACATTCCAATCCCACCAATTCCAACAAAATATACACGCTTGTATCGATCAAACTGTTGCATTTGCCTCTATTATTGATTCGCATACATCGACAATGTCTATGCAGGCATTTGGTTTTGCTAATTTTTTAATCGCTTCACTTAAATTCAAACACTTATTTGAATCACTTAAAAGTTCGATTGCTGCTGGAATGAGCATTTCTTTTGACGTAGCATCTTTAATGAGAATGGCTGCGTCCTGTTTCACCAAGGATAGCGCATTTTTCGTTTGATGGTCCTCCGCAACATTAGGAGAAGGAACCAGAATACAGGGTTTACCTATTAATGTTAATTCAGAAACAGATAGTGCCCCAGCCCGTGAAATAATTAGGTCTGCTGCTGCATATGCGAGGTCCATCCGCTGAATGAATGCATGAAACTGGATGTTTGGCTTCCATTGTTCCAATGCTTGATTTTCTATTTGATTCAGGTAGTTCTTGCCGCACTGCCATATCACTTGAACATTGGAAGATTGTATGAGGGAAACGTGGTTCAACACGCTTTCATTCAGCGTGCGCGCCCCCAAACTTCCACCGATGATTAAGATGGTTTTTTTGGATGCATCCAATTGAAAAAAGGAATGTGCTTCGTCGCGTAATTCGGATTGTTTCGTTACCAAATTTCGAACAGGATTACCTGTTTCTACTATTTTTTCCGAGGGAAAAAATTGCTCCATTCCATGATACGCTGTGCAAATTTTTGCAGCTTTTTTTGCCAGCAATTGGTTCGTTTTCCCGGGGAAGGAATTCTGTTCTTGAATGAGTGTTGGTATTTGCAATAAATTAGCCATTTTCAAGGTTGGTCCACTCGCGTATCCACCTACGCCAATCACCAATTCTGGTTTAAACTTTTTCAAAACGTTCCTTGCCATCCAAAGGCTTTTAAAAATCTTGAAAGGCAAGAAAAAATTGGATAAGGTCAATTTACGCTGAAAGCCAGCTATAGGCAAACCGATGATTTCATATCCCGCTTGAGGAACCTTTTCCATTTCCATTTTTCCCAATGCACCAACAAAGAGAATGTCCGCATTCGGATTTCTTCTTTTGATTTCATCCGCAATGGCCACGGCAGGAAAGATGTGTCCACCTGTACCGCCGCCTGAAATTATAACCTTTTGAATATTCATTACACCTATGTCTTTATGCTTGTTCGAAAGAAGCAGTGTCTTTATCTTTTTCTAAATCTTTTGCAAAAGCTTGAATGACACCAATGGAAACACAAGCCATAATCAAAGCAGATCCACCCATCGCTAGGAAGGGCATATTTTGACCTGTAACAGGAAAAACACCTGTGCAAACCAACATGTTAATGCTTGCTTGCGTCAATAGATGTATTCCGATTCCCAAGGATACATAAGACTGAAAAGGATCTGAAGTTTTCAAGGCTATTTTTATGATGCGGAACAATAAGATCAAATACAATAGAGCGAGAAATACCGCCATTAGGAATCCGAATTCTTCTACAAATGTGGCATAATAAAAATCAGCATACGCCTCTGGTAAATATTCTTTCAATTTCCCATCACCCACACCTTGTCCAAATACCGATCCGACATGAATAGCGAGTTGAGCATTTTTAGCCTGTGCATTTGCCTGGACTGTTTTAATGTCTTGGGAATCTGAATCCATTCGATTCGTTAGTCGGTTTTTCCAGGTGTCGAAACGTGGCAATAAACCCAATTCTGGAACGGCCAAATGAAGCATCACCGCTAGGGCAGCTAATGCAATTCCACCACCCGCCATGGTAAACAATTTACCCCAAGGAACTTGTCCGATGTATAACAAAGCCATACAGAGCATAAATAACATCGCCGCTGTAGAAAAATTATCTTTCAAAATCAATGCGCAAATCACCGCAATCGGGATCATCAAGGGAAGAATTCCCTCCTTCCAACTGTTTAATTTTTCTTTCTTTTTCACCAATAAACGACTCACATATATGATCAAGGCGAGTTTTGCAAAGTCAGAGGATTGAAACGTCAATTTAACAAAAGGAATGCGAATCCAACGTCCAGCGCCATTGACTTCTGTTCCAAAAAACACCGTAAACAAGAGTAATGCGATGGCTAAGTAATAGGAGAATTTGGCCAGTTGACTAAAGTACTTCGAAGGAAGCCGATGCAAGGCAAACATTGACCCAAACCCAAGGACCACATAAATTAAATGCTTGAACAAATACTGAAAAGGAGAGCCCCCTTCTATTTTAACTAAAATTGGAACGAAACTATATACCGTGACCAACGAAAAAGACATCATAAGGATGGTAATAATCCAGATGACAGGATCGCCTTTTAAGTATTTTAAGTATTCTCTCATATTAGTTGTACCAAGTTCAAGTATGCAACAATTTTCAAGGAAACGTATTCACTGTCATTTTCAGTGCACGTGAATAACAACGTTCCATTTGATTTTAATTCAGTCATTAAGTCATTCAAAACATCTTGAATATCATCGAACTCATTTTCCAACATAAACCCTGTTCGATTTTCCCCAAAGGAAAGAATGCTTTGAAATTTATTAAGTAACTCGGGATGCCCAGATAACACCGCTTCGATCTCAGCAGGATTACCGACCCATACAATGGATTTAGGAATTGCCGTCATGAAATTCACCAACGCCTGTTGATCGGGTTGCATCCATGAAAACACATCCAAGCCCTTCAATTTTCCATGCGCACGAATGCCTTCTCCCCGCGCTTTTCGCAGGGAATCTACTTTTGCTTGCGCATCGACAAATCCGTGTTTTTCTTGCATGTTCAAGCTAGAAAATTAAAGTGAGCGAACGGCTTGCTTGAATTGATTTCCTCGATCCTCGTAGTTTTCGAACAAGTCAAAACTTGCACAAGCAGGAGAAAGGAGAACAATTTCTTCGTTTTTTGCTAAGCGGTAGCCGTAAGCCACAGCCTCCATCGCTGAACCAGCTTCCACGATAGTGTCTACCACTCCAGAAAACGCATCCAAGATCTTTTGATTGTCGACACCTAGGCAAACGATTGCTTTCACTTTTTCACGCACAAGTGCCGTAAGTTCAGCGTAATCATTTCCTTTGTCCACACCACCAACAATCCAAACCGTCGGTTTTTCCATGCTTTCTAGCGCAAACCAAGCAGAATTAATGTTTGTTGCTTTGGAATCATTAATAAATTCAATTCCATTCACTTTAGCCACAAATTCTAAGCGGTGTTCCACATTCGTAAAATCTTCTAGACTTTCACGCACAATATCCTTGCGGATTTCAACTAGGCGTGCTGCGATCCCTGCAGCCAGCGCGTTTTGGGTATTGTGTTTACCCTTTAATGCTAATTCATGTATTGACATGGCAAATTGTTGGTTTATATTGATTGTTAGTTGTTTGTTTAATGCATGAGCCCCTGGATTTTGTTCCATTTTCAAAGAGAATGGTGCTAAATTCATTTGAGGCGTTCTTTTTTTCATTTCGTTTGAAATGATTGGATCATCTGCGTTAAAAATGAACCAGTCTTGATTGGTCTGATTTTGCAAAATGCGAAATTTAGAATCGACATAGTTTTGCATATCATACTCGTAGCGATCCAGGTGATCTGGAGTGATGTTGGTTAAAATGGCAATGTTGGCGTGAAATTCATGCATGTCGTCCAATTGGAATGAACTTAATTCAATCACATACCACTCATGGTCCCCTTCTGCCACTTGTTTTGCGAAGCTGTATCCAACGTTTCCGGCGAGTCCAACATCCAATCCTGCATTTTTCAATATGTGATGCGTAAGCAAGGATGTCGTCGTTTTTCCATTGCTTCCTGTAATGCAAATAGTTTTCCCTTTGGAATAATACCCACCAAATTCAATTTCAGAGATCACCTTCAAACCCTTTTCACGAATCGCTTTCATCAACGGTGTTTTTTCAGGTATGCCAGGAGACTTGATGATGACATCAGCAGCTAAAATTCGATCCATGGAATGTTTTCCTTCTTCCCATTCAACACCCAATCGATTCAGTTCCTTTTGGAATTCGGATTTTATGCTCGATGCATCGGAAACAAAAACATGCCAACCCTTCTGAACAGCAAGAATAGCTGCGCCAACGCCAGATTCACCAGCGCCAAGAATGACCATATTTTTCGTTTTTTGACTCACTATCTCAATTTTAAGGTGACGATGGTTACCACAGCTAATAGCACAGCTACGATCCAAAAACGGGCGACAATTTTGGCTTCATGTATGCCTTTTTTCTGATAATGATGATGTAATGGAGCCATCAAGAAAATGCGACGCCCTTCTCCATACCGCTTCTTGGAATACTTGAAATAAGCCACTTGCAACATGACCGATACATTTTCAATTAAGAATACTCCACAAAGCACTGGAATTAATAATTCTTTGCGTATAGCGATGGCAAACACAGCGATGATTCCACCTAGAGCCAAACTACCAGTATCGCCCATAAAGACTTGAGCTGGGAAGGAATTATACCACAAGAAACCGATGCAAGCTCCCACGAAAGCAGCAATGAAGATGACCAATTCCTCCGCATTGGGGATGTACATGACACCCAGGTAATCGGCAAAATTGGCATGTGAACTCACATAAGCTAAAACTGCTAATGCGATTCCCACGATGGCGGAAGTTCCGGTCGCTAATCCATCCAACCCGTCCGTCATGTTTGCACCATTCGATACCGCAATGACAATAAAAATAACGATGGGAATAAACAATAACCATCCATATGATTTTTGCAGATCACCAATCAACCAATTGTAATTAAACTCGTTGCCTCGAATAAATGGAATGGTGGTTGTCATATCATCCGTCTTGATCCACTTAAAATGCTCTCCTTGGTTTTGAACATGCAGATGGGTCACGAATTGTTCATCCGCTTGTAATTGGTAATTAGAGGCTACACGTTTGTGTACTACAACATCATCTGAAAAGTATAAAATGCAACCCACGATGAGTCCCACACCTATTTGACCGATGATTTTAAATGAACCCTTTAAACCTTCTTTGTTTTTTTTAAAGACCTTGATGTAATCGTCAAGGAAACCAATCAATCCAAGCCAAACGGTGGCAATGATCATGGTTAAGACATATACATTATGCAATTTGGCAAACAGTAAAACAGGAATCAAAATGGCCGCCAAAATGATGATGCCTCCCATTGTTGGTGTTCCAGATTTTTCTATTTGTCCCGCTAGGCCTAAATCACGAACGGTTTCTCCGATTTGTTGTTGACGTAATTTATTGATGATTTTTTTTCCGATTACGATGGAAACAATCAAGGAAAAAATCAAGGCCAATCCAGCACGAAACGAGATGTAATGGAACAAGCCTGCTCCTGGAAAGTTTAATGTATTGAGATAGTCAAATAAATAGTATAGCATCTGATTATTTTTTCAATTGAATAAAAAATTCCTCTGTTAGTTTGAAATCATCAAAGTCATGTTTCACTCCGTTGATTTCTTGGTATTTTTCATGGCCCTTTCCAGCGATCAATACAATGTCACCGGGTTGTGCCAACATAATAGCCGTTTTTATCGCTTGTGCCCGATCCGAGATTGTCAGTACTTGTTGGCGTTCATCTGTTGTCAAGCCATTCTCCATGTCCTGTAAAATCTTGAATGGATCTTCTGTTCGGGGGTTATCGGATGTCAAGATTACTTGCTGGCTTTTTTTCGCGGCGATTTGCGCCATAAGTGGACGCTTTTCGCGGTCCCTATCACCACCGCAACCAACAACTGCAATAACCTTTTGACCAGCTTTGCAGATGGCAGAAATGGTATTCAGAACATTGTCAAGTGCATCCGGTGTGTGTGCGTAATCGATGATGGCCGTGACACCCGTCTGACTTCTAACGTACTGAAAGCGACCTTCCACGGAAACTAAATTGCTCATCCCTCTTAATACATCTAAGGAATCCAAACCTAGTAATGTACTTACTCCGTACACAGCCAATAAATTATAAGCATTGAATTCACCCACTAGGCGAGAACATAATTCCGTTTGGTTAATGGTCATGGTTAGACCAGAAATTTCATTTTCCAGAACTTTTCCTTTAAAATCAGCAGGCGTTTTCAGTGCAAAACTGCTTTTTTGGGCTTTTGTATTTTGCAACATGACTTGCCCATTTCGATCGTCGCCGTTGATTAGCGCAAATGAGGATGAACCGAGGTCATCAAAAAACTGTTTTTTAACGCGAATGTATTCAGCAAATGTTTTGTGGTAGTCGAGGTGATCGTGGGTGATGTTTGTAAACACTGCGCCCGAAAAAGAAACACCATGAATGCGTTGTTGATGAACCGCATGCGAACTAACTTCCATAAAACAATGCGTACAACCTTGGTCAACCATCGATCGCAATAATTCATTTAAGCGAATGGGATCTGGGGTGGTATGCGTCGAAGGACTTGCTTGATTTTTAATTTTATTGACAACCGTAGAAATCAAACCACACGCATATCCCAGATTCGAAAATAAATCATGCAATAAGGTGGTGGTAGTGGTTTTACCATTGGTACCAGTAATTCCAATCAATTTTAATTCTTTCGACGGATGTTCATAGAATGCACAGGCAAGTTCAGCTAAAACAGTATCCGTTTTAGAAACCTGAATGATGCATGCATCGGCTGGTAGTTGAACCGATTTTTCCACCACAAAAACCCTGCAACCTAGATCATAAGCAGATTTTACAAATTGGTGACCATCCGAATTTGTCCCAACAATAGCGATAAAAACACTTCCAGCTACCGCTTTTCGAGAATCAAAAGTCAAGGATGAAATTTCCATTGACAAGGATCCTTGAACACATTCATAAGTTGATTGCCGTAAAAGTTCAGAAAGCGTCTTCATGTTAATTTAATGTGATTTTAATGAGTTGTCCTTTTACCAAAGCTTGACCAGGATTTACGGATTGATTTCTTACCATGCCTCGTCCTTGAAGGTGCACGATCATGCCTGCCGATTCGAGTAAGTACACCGCATCTTTTGCAGTCATACCAACCACATCTGGCACAAGTTTTTTGTTGATTTTTTTTCGGTTCAAATGAATGGATCCTTTCAGTGTATCCGCTTGAAGCCATTCACTTTCATGGTTTTTTTGATAGCGAAGATTAAATGATTTTAGCACATCGGTAACATCTTTAAAATAGGCCGTTTTCACGGTAGGAATTTGTGGCGAATGACTTGCTTTCGGCGAGTTTACCGCTCTATGGTATTGAAGTGCCGAGGCATAAACTTTATTTGCAATTTCCGCAAAAACAATTCCCGAGACACGCGCGCCATAATATTCTCTTTTTGGTTTAGAAATGACTACAATACAGGAATAAATCGGTTTGTTTGCGGGGAAGTAACCAACAAAAGAAGCTTGATAATCACTCATCTTCTCATCGTTAAACTGCTTGTTTTCACCTAACAATTTCGCTGTTCCTGTTTTACCAGCAATGGTAAAGAATGAACTTTTCAATTCCTTACCTGTCCCATCGGTCATAACCCCTTCTAAGCAAGATTTCATGATTGCGATTGAACTTGGCGAACAAATTTGTTCCTCTAAAACGATGGGTTTAAAATTTTTAATGACTCTGCCAGAACGAGCGATTTTTTGTACAAATTGTGGTTTTAAAAGTGTCCCATTATTCGCTACTGCGTTGTAGAATGCCAAAGTCTGTAAAGGTGTTTGTCGAAATTC
>Ga0208592_1000057_pt1 | contig 32779 bp, 34 predicted proteins | sample LakMenE18May10ns_FD_150712 | JGI IMG/M metagenome (GOLD analysis project Ga0208592, IMG submission 150712) | Freshwater microbial communities from Lake Mendota, WI - 18MAY2010 deep hole epilimnion ns (SPAdes) | ecosystem: Environmental > Aquatic > Freshwater > Lentic | place: Lake Mendota...
CAGATTGACTCACTGTCACCTGTGAAGACCAAGCGCTACATGCACAACTACAACTTCCCTCCTTACTCAACCGGTGAAACCGGAAGAGTGGGAACCCCGAAGCGACGTGAGATTGGTCACGGTGCGCTCGCAGAGCGTGCCCTAGTGCCAGTGCTACCAGCTAGAGATGAATTCCCATACGCAATTCGTCAGGTATCTGAGGCACTTGGTTCCAACGGATCGACCTCGATGGGTTCTGTTTGTGCATCTACTCTTGCAATGCTTAACGCGGGTGTTCCACTTCGCGCAGCGGTTGCAGGTATCGCAATGGGTCTTATCTCCGATCAGATCGATGGCAAGACCCGCTACGCGGCCTTGACAGACATCCTTGGTGCAGAAGATGCACTGGGAGACATGGACTTCAAGGTTGCAGGTACCAGTGAGTTCATCACTGCGATTCAGCTAGATACAAAGTTGGATGGAATTCCAGCCTCGGTTCTAGATGGAGCGCTACTGCAAGCCAAAGAAGCAAGACTCAAGATTCTTGATGTCATGAACCAGGCAATCAGCTCCCCAGACGAAATGGCGCCAACCGCGCCACGAGTAATCGCGGTGAAGATTCCTTTGGACAAGATCGGTGAAGTTATCGGCCCTAAGGGCAAGATGATCAACCAGATTCAAGATGAAACCGGAGCTGACATTTCCATTGAAGACGATGGAACTGTTTACATCGGTGCCGTTGACGGACCTTCTGCAGAAGCTGCTAAGGCTGCCATCAACGCGATTGCTAACCCACACGTTCCAGAAATCGGAGAGCGATTCCTAGGAACTGTTGTGAAGTTGGCAACCTTCGGAGCCTTTATTTCCTTGGTTCCTGGTCGCGATGGACTGCTACATATCTCAGAGCTCAAGAAGATGGCCGGTGGCAAGCGCGTTGAGAACGTTGAAGACGTTCTTGAGGTAGGCCAGCGCATCCAGGTTGAAATCTCCAAGATTGATGACCGCGGAAAGCTATCGCTTTCTCCAGTTGATACCGAAGACAAGTAACTCCAGGGATACATGACTGAAGTATTGTTCCCATTAGGACAATCTGATTTATCGTTCACCGCTTCGGGGGGCACTTCTGTTCGCAGAAGTGTCCTCCCAAGCGGTGTTCGCGTCTTAACCGAACAAGTCCCTGGAGCTCAAAGCGTTTCAGTGTCATTTTCTGTCGCAGTTGGGTCCAGGGATGAAACCAACAACCACTTTGGCAGCACTCACTTTCTAGAGCACCTGTTGTTCAAGGGCACCAAGAGCAGAACGGCGCTAGATATTGCCGTGGCATTTGACTCTGTCGGTGGCTCATCGAACGCTTCAACCGGCAAAGAGCACACCTCGTATTACGCCAGAGTGCAGGACAAGGCTTTACCTATTGCGGTTGATGTAATCGCCGACATGCTTACCTCCAGCCTTATTGATCCAACCGAGTTTGAAAATGAGCGCCCCGTCATTCTTGAAGAGCTCGCGATGAACGATGACGACCCGCACGATGTGGTGCACGAAGAGTTCTCCACGGCTGTTCTAGGTGGCCACCCCCTCGGAAGACCAATTGGTGGCACCCAGGAAACAATCTCATCCGTAACCCGGGATGCGGTTTGGGAGCACTATCAGCAAAACTACCGCCCACAAGATCTAGTGGTGGCAGCCGCCGGTAGCGTCGATCACCAAGAATTAGTAAGACTAGTTGAGCAAGGATTACTCGCTGCTGGCTGGGATCTTTCGGTGAAGGCCGAACCAGTAGCGCGAAGGTTGCTGCACCCAGCGGAAATTTCCAGGGGTGCGAAGCTCAAGGTCATCAATAGACCAATCTCACAGGTGAACATTCTGGTTGGATCGCAGGGTCTTTCAGTTGACGACCCAAGAAGACACGCCATGGGTGTTTTGAATACCGTTTTGGGTGGCGGGATGAGCTCCAGACTGTTTCAGGAGATTAGGGAAAAGCGCGGTCTTGCATACTCTGTTTACTCTTTCAACCAGGGATACTCTGACGCTGCAACCTTTGGTTTGTATGCTGGCTGCTCCGCCGCGAAAGCCATTGAGGTCACTTCCTTGATGCTTGAGGAGCTGGAAAAGGTTGCAGCTGATGGCATCACCAAGGCAGAACTAGAGCTAGCTCAAGGAAACATCTCGGGAAGCCTCGCCCTCAAGTTTGAAACTAACCAAGCCCGAATGTCTAGACTGGCCACCGCAGAAATAGTCTCTGGTGAGTTTATGGATTTGGATGAATCACTCTCGCGCTTTGAGCAAGTCACTCTTTCGGAGGTTCAAGCTCTCGCGGCAGAACTGGTTTCTAGACCAAGGTCGCTAGTTGCCGTTGGTGATGTTGATCAGGCAATGTTTGATCAATTTGTAAGCTAGCTCAAGGTAAGTTGGAGCGTATGAGCACGAGTATTAGCCTTATCGGAGCATCCGGTCGAATGGGTCAGCTAACTTTGGGTCTGATTGATAACGACCCAAACCTTTCTCTTCACAGTGCACTGGGCTCTGCTAATTCGCTAAACGAAGCTCTTGGCGCTGATTTAGTCATAGATTTTACAAACCCGGATGTCTCAGAGCGGGTAGTGGATTTTGCAATTGAAAACAATTTGCGATTAATCGTGGGAACAAGTGGCTGGACCAAAGAAAAAATCGAACGAGTTAAGACCAAGCTTGCAGGTAGCTCTGCTGTAATCGCTATTGTGCCAAACTTCTCAATTGGCTCGGTGCTTGCCACAAAGTTTGTGGCTGAAGCCTCCAAGTATTTCAATGGCATCGAGATCATTGAAACTCACAACGTGACCAAGATTGATGCCCCTTCGGGCACTGCACTTTACACATCGCAGGCAATTGCGGAAGCTCGAAATGGCGAGCCTGCAGATATCCAACAGGGCGCATTCAGGGACCCCTTGTTCAATGGAATCCCTATAAGAAGCGTTCGACTAGAAAATAAGCACGCCGAGCAGGAAGTAACTCTAACGGCGGCTAACGAATTTCTCTATGTGAGGCACGAAGTCACCTCTCATGAGGTTTATGCCAAAGGTATCTTGCTTTCAATCAATAAGGCGATGAAGCTAACTGGTTTGAGTGTTGGAATGCTTGCTTTGTTGGAAGTTGACTAAATTGACCTCCGCAAAACTTGGCGCTTTAGTCATGACTGGATTGCTTGGCGTTTACCTGACCTTGGTCTGGGAACGATCTATCGGATTTATCTCTTCGAGTGAACCAGTTGCTGTGGCAATTGGTTCACTTATGCTTTTCTTCCCAATTCTTGGCGCCTGGGGCATTTTTCTTGAGCTTCGCTTTGGTCTACAAATCGAGAAGCTGGGGGAGAAGCTAAAAACTGAGGATTCTTGGCCCAGATTTGATTTCGAACTAAGACCCAGCGGTCGCCCAACCAGAGAATCCGCCGAGGCCATATTCGGTATCTATCGCGAGCGTGTGACTAGTGATGAGTCAAACTGGAAGGCCTGGTTCGCACTCGGTCTTGCCTACGATGCTGCAGGAGATAGGGCAAGAGCCAGAAAGGCAATGCGAAAAGCAATACTTCTAGGCAAGAACTAACTCTTTGAGGGAATTAACCCAATTCTTTTTAGTCCGAGATACATTTGGCAACCAAGGCAGTATGCAAATACCGCATTCAAAAATGCTGCGGTGAATGCCGCAGCTGCGGCAACTGGCAAGGCGTAGGTCACTCCCAATAGATGCAACGCCAATCCGGTGCCAGTAACGATCAATCCAACAAACTGAGCAAAGTGCACCGGGGTGGGGTTTTCCAACGCAGTCGGTGCTTTCAAGGCTGGTCGCACCAGGTACTTGAAAACGTAAGAGTATGGGTGTTTTGCTGGACCAACTGCGGTTCCGATAACGAACATTGCAACCGAGAAGCTCATTATTCCAAGAGCAATTGTGATTGTTTCTGGATCAAGGCTCAGGTAGATTACCAAAACCATGAGGACGGATGTAATCGCTGCTCCAAATCTTGGACCCCTTGGGTCTATTCCCTTGGGTGCGTTGTTTGTTGAACTCATTTGATCTCCAGTTTCTCTAGTTCTTGGGCAATTACATTAGCTTTTGGTGCGCCACCGATTCGCGCTTGGACTTTGCCGTTTCTATCCAAGATCAATGTGGTGGGTGTTTGCATGACATTAAAGTGGGCTGCTAAATCCATTCGATCGGTAAGGTCAACTTCCACGTGCGCAAGGTCCGGGTGTTTTGATTCCAACTCCTTGAAATACTTGGCCGTTTGAACGCAGATCGAGCATACTTCGGTGGAAAACTGCAGCAAGGTTGCTTTATTGCCAAAATTTGTGACTGGCTTACCGGACCTTGTTGCCTTGAGTTTTCCAAGGTCAACTAGCTCCCCAGATCGAACCATCTTGGCCCGTCCGGTTCGGCTCCGCCACCAAAAGCCAGCAACAAGTGCTGTAAGAACCAGTGCGGCGATGATAGCAATCCTGAAATCCAAAGCTTTCCCAATCTGATTAGCAATATTTGACCCAGCATTAGTCAACTGGTTTGCCCCAGAGATTATGCCCGATTTTCGGGAAATTTTTCAGGCTCAAGATGGTCCTTGAGGGCCTCCAGCCTTGTTCTAGATAAGCTGGTCAGATGTCCGAAGTAGTTTTTAGATCCGATGTCACTGTCGAGTTAGTTCGCGCCAACGCCAGTGACCAAGATGTGCTGTTTGCAGCCCGGGTTTCAACCCAGGGAGAGCAGTCACTTGAAGCTGCAACAGCCAACAAAGATGCCGAGGCCGACTCTCGTGACCGAGGCCTAATCAACTATTTGATGCGCGATCGTCACGGCTCTCCTTTTGAGCACAACTCGATGACTTTTTATGTTCAGGCGCCCATATTTGTTTTTAGGGAATTCATGCGCCATCGAATCGCTAGCTACAACGAAGAGTCTGGTCGCTATAAAGAGCTTTCTCCAGTTTTCTATGTTCCAGGACCGGATAGAAATTTGGTTCAAACCGGAAAAACCGGGCACTACGAGTTTCTTCCAGGTTCTGCAGAGCAGATTGCCCTGGTAGAGCAAGAGTCCAGAACCGCTTCGATTAGCGCTTACGAGTCTTACCAGCGAATGCTGGAGGCAGGCGTTGCCCGAGAGGTGGCGCGCATCGTCTTGCCGCTGAACATTTACTCCAGCATGTATGTGACTATGAACTCGCGCGCTTTGATGAACTTTCTGAGCCTTCGAACCAAGCGCGAGGGCACACACTTTCCTTCTTTTCCTCAGCGCGAGATTGAAATGTGTGCTGAAAAGATGGAAGATTTCTGGGCCAGGCTAATGCCGTTCACCTATGAGACCTTTAACCAAAACGGCCGAGTAGCACCCTAAGTTAGCTCTGGGCTATGGTTTATCCATGGCAAAAACAAATCATGGCATTTTCGGTCAGGTGCTTGTAGCACTTGTCACGCCAATGACGCCTGAGGGTGAAGTTGATTGGGACTCCACCGAAAAGCACATGGACTACGTCATATCAAACGGAGCAGATGGAATCGTGGTCACCGGAACAACCGGTGAAACTAGCACCCTAACCGACCCTGAGAAAATCAAGCTGGTTGAGGTTGGTAAATCTGTGGCTGCCGGACGAGCCAAGATTATTACTGGTGGTGGATCCAATGAAACCGCTCATGCCATGCAGCTATACAAAGCCAGCGAGAAAGCTGGCGCCGATGGCGTAATGATTGTCACCCCTTATTACAACAAGCCAACTCAAGCTGGAATCCTGACTCATTTCCGCTTAATAGCGGATTCAACTGACCTGCCAGTGATTTTGTATGACATTCCCGGCAGAACCGGAGTCGCTATCTCACAGCAAACTTTTCATCGAGCAGCCAAGCACCCAAACATTATTGCCGTAAAGGATGCCGTGGGTGACTTAGCTCAGGCATCAAGGCTTATGAATGAAACCGATTTGATGTATTTCTCCGGAGACGACTCCAACGTGCTACCTCATCTGTCCATTGGAGCAACTGGTTTGATCGGTGTAACAGCTAACGTGGCGCCTGCTGCATATCGGGAATTAGTTGACGCCACTAACCGTAACGATTTTGATCACGCTCTTACCGTTCACAATGCCCTTGAGCCACTGCAGCGCGCCATCATGACACACGTTCCCGGCACGGTAGCCGCCAAATATGTATTAGATGGACTGGGCCTTATTTCTTCTGCCCGTGTTAGATTGCCATTAGTTGGACCAGAAGATGATGAGGCGGCTCGCATCGAAGATGGAATAGAGAAAGTCGGATTAGTTCCAGGGCTTTCCTTCGAAAACTTTAGACCAGATAGAAACGCCGCAGCTGGTGGTGCATTGCCCAAGGTGGCAGGCACAACCAGATAACGCTAGAAAGAAGAACCTGTGGTTCAAACCCTGCCGTTACCGGCAAAGCTTCAAAACGATGTCATGAGAATTATTCCACTCGGTGGAATTGGCGAAATCGGTCGCAACATGACCGTGTTCGAAATCAACGGCAAGATACTGATTGTTGACTGCGGTGTTCTGTTTCCCGAGGAAAACCAACCTGGAGTAGATGTAATCCTGCCCGACTTTGGATATCTTCGAGACAGACTTGATGACATCATCGGATTGGTTCTAACCCACGGTCACGAAGATCACATCGGGGGAGTGCCATATTTACTTCGTCTCAAGGCTGACATTCCGATACTTGGATCGGCTCTTACCCTGGCCTTTATTGAAGCCAAGGCCAAAGAGCACAAGATGAGTCTTTTCACTCACACCGTATCTGAAGGTGATATCGAAAAGATGGGTGATTTCGAACTTGAATTCGTGGCCGTTAACCATTCGATTCCAGACGCCCTCGCAGTGGTAATCAAGTCCCAGGCGGGCACAATTTTGCATACTGGGGATTTCAAAATGGACCAGATCCCACTTGATGGCAGGCTCACCGATCTTCGAGCGTTTTCTCGAATTGGGGAAGCTGGATTAGACCTCTTCCTTTGCGATTCCACTAACGCTGATGTTCCTGGCTTTACGCCACTTGAAAAAGACATCGGACCAGTCTTAGAAGATGTGATTGGCAGAGCCACCCAGCGCGTAATTGTTGCCTCCTTTTCTTCCCACGTTCACAGAGTCCAACAGGTAATCGATGCAGCCGTTAGTAACGGTAGAAAAGTTGCAATGGTCGGTAGGTCCATGGTTCGTAACATGCACATCGCCAGCGAACTTGGTTACCTAACCGTGCCAGACGGAGCATTAGTAGAGCTAAAAGATGCTTTGAGTCTTGATCACAACCGAGTTGTGTTTATGTCAACCGGAAGCCAGGGAGAGCCCATGGCTGTATTGTCCAGGATGGTGAATCTCGAGCATGAAATTGAAATTGCTCAAGGAGACACTGTGATTCTGGCAAGCTCGCTAATTCCAGGTAACGAGAATGCGGTTTATCGAATCATTGACGGACTCACCAAGCTCGGTGCCAACGTGATTCACAAAGGTAACGCCAAAGTCCACGTTTCCGGCCACGCTGCAGCCGGTGAGCTGCTCTATGTTTACAACATCTTAAAACCCAAAAACGTCATGCCTGTTCACGGTGAGTATCGGCACCTAATGGCCAACGCGAAGCTTGCGGAACAAACTGGCGTAAAGCCAGAAAACATTATTCTGGCCGAAGACGGTTTTGTAATTGATTTAGCTAACGGGGTTGCCAAGGTAGTCGGCGAAGTTGAGTGCGGACTGCTGTTTGTTGATGGCAAGACAGTTGGAACCATAACGGAAGAAGATTTGAAGGATCGCCGCATCTTGAGCGAAGAGGGGTTCATATCGGTTTTTGTTGTGATCGATCCTAAGACTGGATTGATTACTGCAGGTCCTGAGATTCGGGCGAGGGCATTTGCGGAAGAAGATCACGTATTTGATGATGTGAAACCTCAAATTGAAAAGGCTTTATTGCTTGCGGCAAGAGAGGGAATCAAAGACACCCATCAGCTGCAACAGGTGATTAGGCGCAGTGTCGGAGGCTGGGTTTCGAAAGCACATCGCAGGCGTCCAATGATCATCCCAGTGGTAATTCACGGCTAGCCGCCCTTGGTTACGCGGGTTTTGGCCAGTGCGCTAGTAGTTTAAAAGTCATGGCAACGCGAAAACCGACTCCTGCGAGAAAGCGCGCCCCGGCCAAAACACAGGTCTTGGGAGCAACTAGGTCGGTAGCATCTGAAAGATCCTTGCTTGCTAGGTTTTACCTGTTTCTAGCTCACGGGTTTGGCTCATTAGCCAGGGCACTTTCTCCCGACCAGATCGCGCTAGAGGATAGACGCGATGGACCACCATTTTTTATGGCCATTCTTGGCGTCTTGGGAGTGGTTTTTAGCTGGTTTCTAATCCAAGAACCTTGGGCGCAAACTTTGAACTCTTGGACCTTTGGAATGCTATTTGGTCCGGTTTCCTTTTTCCTGCCAGTAATCATGATTGTGTTCGCTTTTTATCTGGCCAGGCACCCTTCGACCACCAGAGACAATTCCAGAATTGGAGTAGGTCTTTTCCTGTTACTGATAACAAGCTCAGGCTTCTTCCATTTGTTTAGCGCTCAGCCCCAACCCACCGATGGGGTAGACGCACTGAGCCAGGCCGGAGGGTTACTTGGCTGGCTGATCGCGATTCCATTTTTGGCGACAATCACCATCTGGGGAGCAGCACCAGTTCTTGCACTATTTGGTTTTGCTTCAGTTTTGATAATGACCAAGACCGCTCCAAACAAAATTGGTGAACGGTTGCGGCAGCTCTATGAATACTTATTTGGATCTTCGCTCCGCGGCAGTCACGAGCAAATCGAGCAGCCTGAGTTACATGATGCTTTTGATGGATCAAAAGCTCCGTGGTGGCGAAGAGGCAGAAAAGACGAAGGAGCTTATGACTCTGCGCTTGTGGAGCAAGAAGATGTGGTTGATGACCTACTGGAACAACCAGTAACCAAGGAAATCCCAGTGATTGAATCAGTACTTGAGCCCGAAGCGTTATTTGATGAAGAGACAGAGGATCCTGAACCAGTAGCTGCTGTTGGCAGAACCCAAAGAACCTATAAGCTTCCAGACCAGTCTCTTCTGGGTCCGGGTACGATTCCAAAACTTAAATCTGAAGTTACAGACGAGGTCGTTTCGGCAATTAGCTCAGTTTTCAGTGAGTTTGATATTGAGGCAACAGTGACTGGTTTTTCCAGAGGACCGACTGTCACAAGGTACGAGGTGGAGCTTGCCGCTGGGGTGAAGGTTGAGGCTGTAACAAGACTGGCCAGCAACATCTCTTATGCGGTTGCTTCCAATGAAGTTCGAATCCTGGCGCCAATTCCAGGCAAGAGCGCGATTGGCATCGAGATACCAAACACCGATCGAGAAACGGTTTCTTTGGGTGATGTGCTTCGGTCTCAAAACGCCAAGCTGTCTCAACACCCGCTCACAATTGGCATAGGAAAAGACGTCGAGGGCGGCTTCGTGGTGGCAAACCTAGCCAAAATGCCGCACCTTTTGGTTGCCGGTGCAACCGGAGCGGGTAAGTCCAGTTTTGTAAACGCAATGATTACCTCCATCCTGATGCGGGCCAAGCCAGCTGAGGTAAGGCTGGTTTTGATTGATCCGAAACGAGTTGAATTGGCCGCCTATCAGGGTGTTCCGCACCTTATTACTCCAATCATTACTAATCCGAAGAAAGCCGCAGAGGCTTTGCAGTGGGTAGTAAAAGAGATGGACATGCGCTACGACGATCTAGCGTCTTTTGGGTTCAAACACATTGATGATTTCAACAGGGCAGTTGTGGCAGGCGAACTAACGGTTCCAGAGGGCTCAACTAGAAAATTGCAGCCATACCCATACCTATTGGTAGTTGTTGATGAGCTCGCTGATTTGATGATTGTTGCCCCAAGGGATGTTGAAGACTCGATAGTGCGTATCACCCAGCTAGCTCGCGCCTCGGGTATTCATCTGGTGCTGGCAACTCAAAGACCATCTGTAGATGTAGTGACAGGACTTATTAAGGCAAACGTTCCTTCCAGGCTCGCGTTCTCCGTTTCGTCCATTACAGACTCCAGGGTTATTCTCGATCAAACCGGTGCCGAGAAGCTGGTTGGTCAAGGTGACGCACTGTTTTCACCCATGGGAACCAACAAGCCGATTCGAGTTCAAGGCGCTTGGGTTGGCGAAGTCGAGCTTCACAAAGTTGTCGATCACGTCAAGGCTCAGATGGAGCCCGAGTACCGATCGGACGTTGCGGTAACAGCCACAGCACGAGTCGTGGATTCGGACATAGGCGACGACTTGGATGTGCTGCTTCAGGCAACCGAGCTCATTGTGAATTCGCAATTTGGCTCCACTTCTATGCTGCAACGTAAGCTCCGAGTTGGTTTTGCCAAGGCTGGAAGACTGATGGATCTTTTGGAATCCAGGAATATTGTCGGACCATCGGAAGGCTCCAAAGCAAGAGATGTATTAGTCAAACCCGAAGAGCTTGCAACCGTTTTGGCTCAGCTTCGTGGTCAGAAGCCCCAGACTTTGGAGGTTTCAACTGATGACTCGGATGGCGACGAGGATGCCTGGAATCTGACAGGACGAAATTGAATATTCCCAACTCCATCACGATGATCCGCATCTTGATGGCACCGATTTTTGTTGCGATTCTCCTTAGTTTTCCCGAGCAAAACTCCTGGCAAAGGTTTCTAGCCCTCACCTTGTTTGTCGTGGCAATTTCGACAGACGGACTTGACGGGTTGATTGCTCGACGGACCGATAAGGTCACAGACTTAGGAAAGTTGCTCGATCCAGTTGCCGACAAGGTGCTAATTGGCGGAGCTCTGTTGGCTTTATCGGTTTTGGGTGAAATTGATTGGTGGGTTACCGCAATTATTTTGCTTCGAGAGCTCGCTGTTACTGGATACCGCTTGATAGTAGTTCGCAAGGTGACTATTCCTGCAAGCCTTGCTGGGAAACTAAAGACAATCTTGCAGGCCGTTGCTGTCGGCGTAGTTCTGGCACCATTTGAAGTATGGGTGCCAGCCTGGAGCTTTTTTGAAGAGGGCTGCATCTATGTTGCTCTCGCTGCAACTTTTGTTTCGGGTGTTCAGTTTTTTCTAGCCGCAAGAAAAACATGAGTTCCGCAGCAAAAGTTTTACAAGTGCTTCGAGACCAAGGCAAGTTTTTGGTTGTCGCCGAATCTCTAACTGGTGGGTTGCTTACTGCCGAATTTACCGCCATCGCGGGAGCATCGGATGTTTTGCTTGCGGGGATTGTTGCTTACGATACGAAACTAAAGCACGAACTTCTTGGTGTTTCGAATCAGCTACTAGAAAACCAAGGTCCAGTGGATCCAGAAGTTGCCGCCCAAATGGCGGAGGGTCTTAGAACGAAAATTTCAAATAAATCCGGTCTAGCTGTGGAGCAAATTGTGGCAATATCGACAACCGGAGTGGCTGGCCCAGCCACTCAAGGCGACAAACCGGTCGGGGAGCTCTACATCGCTATTTCCAATTTGGGCTCGACCAAGGTTTTTGCCCACCAGCTAGCTGGCGACCGGGCCGAAATCCAGAAATCTGCGGTTTTGCTGGGAGTGGGGCACCTTTGGGAAGAAATTACGGGATAATCTAGTTATCCATGTCAGAGTCAACCGATAGATTTAGAGCAAGAAGCAAAGGAGGGTCGCGTGGCACTAGTTAGAACTGAAATTGGAGATGTCCTGCGGGATCTCAGGCTGCAAAAGGGCCAGACCCTGCGTCAAGTAGCCGCCCGCGCCAGCGTGGCCTTGGGTTACCTGAGTGAGCTTGAAAGAGGCCAAAAAGAGGCTTCATCAGAGATTTTGGCCTCGGTTGCCGAGGCTCTAGAGGTGCCGCTATCGGTTGTTTTGCGGGAAGTTTCGGACCGAATTGCCCTAGTAGAGGGGGTTTTACCTGGGGAGTTCATGGCAACTAGCCTCTCTGGCAAGGAAGTGTCGGATTTGATAGTCCCAATTGGCTTTGTCCAGGACTTCAATGAGCAGCTCGAAAAGGACCTGCTCGGCGGTCGTATTTAGGCTGCCGGATTTAATCCATTGCGCCTTAGCCAGTTCCAGGAGTTAATGACCGACGAGTTCGGCAAATCTCAGGCCCAAGTGCTGATTCGCGACCTTGCCCTGTTGGAGCTAGGGGATAAGACTGCAGCGTACCTACTGGCCTCAGGTGAGGACCCAAGGCAGATCTGGCTGGCTATTTGCAGGGTGCAACAGGTCCCGGAAGAGCGCTGGACCGGTCTGGACAAAAAAGCTAAAAAACAACACGCCGAGTAGAAATATACTCGAAATCTTGTTCGAATCCTGCTAGGGTGTTTCCAAGACAGCTTTAGGGTCAAAGTTATACACAAATTGGTGTTTTGAGCCTTCAGTTGTCGGTAGTCAAAAGTAATCTCAGAACCACACCAAATTGAAAGAGGAACCCCAGATGCCATCAGCTTCAGATCGCGAGAAAGCACTCGACACCGCTCTAGCCCAGATCGAACGTCAGTTTGGCAAGGGTTCCGTAATGAGACTGGGCTCTGACGAGCGCGCCCCAGTCGAGGTCATCCCAACCGGGTCAATTGCTCTTGATGCAGCACTTGGTACTGGTGGATTGCCGCGCGGCAGAATTGTTGAAGTTTATGGACCAGAATCTTCGGGTAAAACTACCGTTGCCCTACACGCTATTGCCAACGCTCAGCGCGCTGGAGGAATTGCTGCATTCATAGATGCCGAGCACGCCTTGGACCCGGAATATGCCAAGGCGCTCGGTGTCGACACCGATGCACTACTAGTTAGCCAACCTGACACCGGTGAGCAAGCACTGGAGATAGCTGACATGCTAGTTCGCTCCGGTTCTGTGGACATCATCGTCATCGACTCAGTTGCTGCTTTGGTTCCTCGCGCAGAAATCGAGGGAGAAATGGGTGACACCCACGTCGGATTGCAAGCCAGGTTGATGTCTCAAGCACTGAGGAAGCTAACCGGCGCACTAAGCAACACCAACACCACGATGATCTTCATCAACCAGCTACGTGAAAAGATCGGAGTCTTCTTCGGAAGCCCCGAGACCACCTCTGGTGGTAAAGCCTTGAAGTTCTACGCTTCCGTCCGACTAGATATTCGCAGAATTGAAACTCTAAAAGATGGCACCGAAGCTGTTGGAAACCGCACCAGGGTGAAAGTTGTCAAGAACAAGATGGCGGCACCTTTCAAGCAGGCTGAGTTTGACATTATCTACGGAACTGGAATCTCTCGCGAGGGCAGCCTGCTGGACTTTGGAGTTGAGCACGAAGTAGTAAAGAAATCTGGTGCTTGGTACACCTATGAAGGTGAGCAGCTTGGTCAGGGTAAAGAAAACTCCAGGAACTACCTGATCGAGAATCCAGATGTTGCCAACGAAATTGAAAAGAAGATCAAAGCCAAGCTAGGCGTGGGCGTACCACGTGCAGTGGCTGATCTTCCAGTCGAGGAAGCCCCGGAGGCCCCTAAGAAGGCTGCATCCGCAGGTTAATCATGCTCTCCTCGGTGGACAACTTAGAAGAGCGAGCAAGAAGCATCATTCTGCGGCTTTTGGAAAAAGGCCCTAAATCCTCCGCGGAACTTCTCGAAGTCTTACTAAAAAACGAGATACCTGCAGAGATAGCCAAACCCCTTATCGAGCGCTTCACCGAGGTCGAGCTAATCAATGACCAGGTTTATGCCCAAGATTTAGCAGACGCCAGTCGCAGAACCAAAGGCCTGGCTCGCTCGATGGTGAAAAGAAAGCTTGAAACTAAGGGCTTGGACAAAGAGCTAATCGACCAGGTCGCATCAGAAATCAGCGACGAGGATGAGCTGGCTGTTGCCACCGAGCTTGCAATCAAGCGATTAGGCCAACTTAGTCACCTACAGCCTGAAGTCCGGAAACGAAGATTGGTTGGATTTTTGCAAAGGCGAGGTTTTGGATCCAGTGCCGTATTTGCTGCCATTAGGGAAGCGGAGTCTGACGCGGTAAAATCGTAAGCCTGATGCTTACCAAGACCCGAAGCTATGAGGTTCGAACCTACGGCTGCCAAATGAACGCTCATGACTCTGAGCGAATTTCGGGGCTTCTTGAAGACGCAGGGTATCTACCTGGTGAAATCGGTGATTCCGATGTGGTCATTTTCAATACCTGTGCGGTTCGAGAAAATGCCGACAATAAGCTTTATGGAAACCTTGGCACATTACTTGCCAAGAAGGAGCAGGACCCCAACTTCCAAATAGCAGTGGGTGGATGTCTCGCTCAAAAAGACCGTGATCTCATAATCAAAAAAGCCCCGTGGGTTGATGTTGTTTTTGGGACTCACAACATGGGTTCTCTTCCGGTGCTTCTCGAAAGAGCTAGACACAACCGAGAAGCTCAGGTCGAAATCATCGAGGCGCTAGAGACTTTCCCATCCGACCTACCAACCAAGCGTGATTCCACGTATTCGGGCATGGTGTCGATTTCCGTCGGCTGCAATAACAGCTGTACTTTTTGCATAGTTCCATCGCTGCGCGGTAAGGAAAAAGACCGCCGACCAGGCGAGATTCTTAGTGAGATCAAGGCCATGGTCGACGACGGGGTTATCGAAATCATGCTGCTTGGGCAAAACGTGAATACCTACGGGGTTGAGTTTGGTGATCGCGGAGCCTTCGCGAAGCTACTTCGGGCTTGTGGTGAAATTGCTGGCCTAGAGCGAGTTCGGTTTATTTCTCCGCATCCCGCAGCTTTTACTGACGATGTAATCGACGCCATGGCAGAAACTCCAAATGTGATGCCCCACCTACACATGCCATTACAGTCCGGTTCCAACTCCATTCTCAAGGCGATGAAGCGCAGTTATCGAACTGACAAGTACTTGGGCATTCTGGAAAGAGTCAGGGCAGCCATGCCAGAGGCGTCAATAACGACTGACATCATTGTTGGCTTCCCTGGCGAAACAGAGCAGGATTTTCAAGACACCATGGAAATTGCCACCAAGTCACGTTTTACGATGGCCTATACCTATCAGTACTCCAAGCGACCCGGAACACCGGCAGCTGAGATGCCTGATCAAATCTCCAAAGAGGTTGCTCAAGAAAGATATGAGCGACTAATAGAGCACGTGAACGAGATTGCATGGCAGGAAAACAAGAAGCAGATCGGCAAAAAAGTTGAGGTACTGGTCGGCAACCACGAGGGTCGCAAGGACTCACAAAACAACAGACTCAGCGGTCGTGCAAGGGATAGCAGGTTGGTGCACTTTGAGCTACCCGCCGACGAGAAGGAACCAAGACCGGGCGATCTAGTTACGGTTCAGGTAACTGACGCGAAGCCATACTTTTTGCTGGCTGATCAACCAACAGCTGGTTACAGCATGGTTCCAACCAGAGCCGGTGATGCCTATGACGCACTCGAGGCAGCATCCTGCTCTGTTGATTCGAGTGCAGCAAAGGGTGTCAGCATTGGACTTCCTACCCTGAAAAGAAAGTAATGCCGGCAAAACTCATTGCCATTGTCGGCTCAACCGGAACCGGTAAAAGTGAGCTAGCAATTCGGATTGCCGAGACCATGGCTCAAGAGGGTTCAGCAGCCGAGATAGTAAATGCCGATGCAATGCAGCTCTATAGAGGCATGGACATTGGAACAGCTAAGTTACCCTTCTCCGAAAGGAGCGGAATCGAGCATCACCTAATCGATGTGCTTGATGTGACGCAGGAATCTACGGCAGCAGAATATCAGAAGCTGGCACGAGCCAAAATCTTGGAGATTCAATCACGCGGTGTCTTACCAATTTTGGTTGGGGGTTCAATGCTTTATGTTGCAGCGGTACTGAACAACTTTGAGTTCCCTGTTCGCGACAAAGACCTAAGAGCAGTGCTGGAGCAAGAACTACTAGAGCTAGGTCCTAACGTTATGCACCAGAAGCTAACGGACTTGGATGAGATTGCAGCGAGTCGAATTGATAAGGAGAATGGCCGCCGTATCGTAAGAGCACTTGAGATTGTCACCCTCACCGGTGAACCATTTGCAGCAGCTCTGCCAGACGAGATTGATTCCTGGCAGGAAGTGTTGGAAATTGGTTTACGGATGGATCGCGAGATACTGGTTGCTAGGTTGGAGGAGCGAGTGCGGTTGATGTGGAGCAGGGGAATGGTTCAGGAGACCAATGCTTTGATTACCAAGGGACTTCGTGACTCAGTCACTGCAGGCTACGCAATCGGCTACGCACAAGCTCTAGCGCAATTAGATGGAGAGCTCACTGAAGATCAGGCGATTGAATCAACCACCAAGTTGACTCAAAAATATGCCAGACGGCAAATGTCTTGGTTCAAGCGCGACACCCGAATCAACTGGCTGGATGCCCTAGACCCTGAGGTTACAAATCTGGCAATTGCGATGGTGCGCAAGCATGATCTGCTCGCCTCTCGCCCGTAGGCTTGGAGCATGACAACCATTGCTTTCACCAAAGGCCACGGCACCGGAAACGATTTCGTGCTGGTTCTGGACCCCGATGCAGAGCTGTCTCTAAGCCCCAAGCAAATTGCCAAAATCTGCGACCGGCGCTTTGGAATCGGGGCCGATGGTTTTATAAGGGTCGTAAAGACCTCAAGAATTCCAGAGGGTAAAGAGATTTTCGAAGTCGAGCCTGAAGCTAGCTGGTTTATGGACTACTACAACGCCGACGGCACTGCGGCGGAGATGTGCGGGAACGGGGTAAGGGTTTTTGCAAAATACTTACTTGATCGCGGGCTAGCAAAGATTGAGGGTGGTTCAACTCTTGCTGTTGGCACTCGCGCCGGTGTTAAGGACCTCACTCAAGGATCTAATGGCTTTGCAGTTGACCTTGGTCGGTGGAAGCTAACGAGTGAATTCACCGTGGAAGCTGGCGGAATTGAAGTTGCAAGACCTGGTCAGGGCATTGAGATTGGAAACCCACATGTTGTAGTCGCACTATCAAGCGACGCAGAGCTCAAACAGCTGAAGCTCTTTGAAGCTCCAAAAGTTGAACCACCCCCAGCAAACGGTGCCAACGTGGAGTTTGTAGTACCAAACGACCCCATGGTTAAGGATGGTGTTGGCTATTTCTCTTTTAGAGTGCACGAGCGTGGTGTTGGTGAGACATTGTCTTGTGGCACAGGTATCGCAGCCGCAGCTCTAGCAACCAGATACTGGGCAGGAGCAACTGCTCCCAACCAGTGGCAGGTGCAAGCTTTGGGTGGAGTAGTGGCGGTTCGCATGTTTGCTACCGAAGACGGGGAGCACGTATCTATAAGTGGTCCCGCGGAGCTGACCTTTGACGGAGAGATGGACCTAGACAGCCTCTAGGAAGTGCGCAGCACCTTGATGATTCGATAAGTTTTTATCGAAGTGAGCCTAGATACTTCGTATCCCTCAATCAGAGTCTCGGTTAGCCATTTTTGAAGCGAATCGGAGCCAAGGTTTTTCTGAACTACGAGATAGGCAGAGCCACCTTTCTCCAAACGAGGAAGCCATGTCAGAAGCAATCTGTGAAGCTCTTTTTTGCCGATTCGAATCGGTGGGTTAGACCAGATACCGGAGAACTTTATGTCTGTTTCGACAGACTCTGGGGTTGCGGTTTGGATATTGGAAAGTCCCAAGGTTTTGGCGTTTTCGGCTGTTAGCTCGAGAGAGCGGTTGTTGACATCAACCGCCCAAACTTTGGCCTTCGGGCTGTGCTTAGCAAGGTTTAGGGCTATGGGCCCCCAGCCACAACCTAGGTCAAGAATGTTGCCATCTTTTGGCGCTAGTTCCAGGTGATCGATAAGCACCGAGGTTCCAACATCAAGGCGCAGGGGAGAGAAGGTTCCAGAGGCTGTGCTTACTTGGAAAACCTCACCAGCAACATCGAGCTCAATTTGCTTGGGCTGGTATTCGCTTTTAGGTTCCTGGGAAAAGTAGTGATCCGAGGACATGGCTTCAATTTATCTCAATTCTGATTACTAGTGTTAGTTGGATGGAATCAGAATCGGAGCAATCAGTATCGATGATTGACCGCATTCTTGGTCGAGACAAGAAACCTATCCCAACTAAGGCCGACAGTTCGGGGTTTGATGGGGACCAGCTAGATCTAGAAGAGCGTTCAGCACTTCGACGAGTCGGTGGTTTGTCAACTGAACTGCAAGACATTAGCGATGTTGAGTATCGCCAGCTAAGACTCGAGAAAGTAGTCCTGATTGGCGTCTGGGGAAGGGGGACTGTTTTGGAGGCAGAGAATTCGCTCCGGGAGCTAGCGGCTCTGGCTGAAACAGCGGGTGCCCAAGTTCTTGATGGGTTATTGCAACGTAGAGCATTTCCCGACCCAGCGAGTTATCTAGGTAAGGGTAAGGCACAAGAGCTAAAAACAATCGTTGCTGCCTGCGAGGCAGACACAGTTATTGCCGATACCGAATTGGCACCAAGCCAAAGAAGAAACCTCGAAGACATTGTCAAAGTCAAGGTGGTTGATCGCACGGCAATCATCTTGGACATTTTTGCTCAGCACGCTAAGTCCAGGGAAGGTAAAGCGCAAGTTGAATTAGCTCAACTCGAGTATCTACTTCCTAGGCTGCGCGGTTGGGGTGAGTCGATGTCGAGACAAGCCGGTGGTCAAGTTGGTGGCGGTGTTGGAATTGGTTCGCGTGGTCCTGGAGAAACCAAAATAGAACTGGACAGAAGACGTATCAACACCAAAATGGCCAAGCTAAGAAAACAGATAAAGGAGATGGCTCCCGCGCGAGCCACCATGCGCTGGTCCAGGTCAAAAAACGAGATCCCGGCCGTTGCCATCGCGGGATACACCAACGCCGGGAAGTCTTCTCTTCTGAATCGAATTACCAGAGCAGGGGTTCTGGTCGAGAATGCGTTGTTTGCAACCCTGGACCCGACTGTTAGAAAGACCCAGACTGCTGATGGCCGCGAATACACCCTGGCTGACACAGTTGGTTTCGTAAAGGACTTGCCGCACCAACTGGTTGAGGCATTTAGGTCAACTATCGAAGAGATTGCACACAGTGACTTGGTGGTTCATGTGGTCGATGCTTCCCACCCTGATCCAGCGGGACAGATTCAGACTGTTCGGAACGTGTTAGCCGAAGTCGATGCTCAAAACGTCAAAGAGCTAATGGTTTTCAATAAGTGCGACTTGGTTGATTTAGAGCAGCAGATAGTTCTTCGTGGCATGGAACCAGGCGCTGTCCTAGTGTCGGCTGCAACTGGAGAGGGTATCCCAGAGCTACTCGAGCAAATCGAAACACTCTTGCCTAGGCCAGAGATTTTGGTTAGGGCGCTCGTACCTTATTCCAGAGGTGATCTGGTTTCACGGATTCATTCGGAGGCGAGAATCGTTCGCGTTAGTCATAAAGACGATGGAACATTGATTGAGGCACGCGTGAAGCCGCAATTGGCTAGTGAGCTGAGTCAGTTTTTGTTAGATGCTTCTTAGAACTGCAACTACTTTTCCTAGAATTACGGCTCGGTCACCCAGGATAGGTTCAAAGCTCGAGTTTCTTGGAAGCAACCAGGTGTGACCATCTCTTTGCTTGAAAGTCTTGACAGTCGCTTCGTCCTCTAGCAAGGCTGCGACGATGTCGCCATTTTCCGCTGTTTGCTGTTGACGAACTACGACCCAGTCACCGTCGCATATAGCGGCGTCAATCATGGACTCGCCGACAACTTTTAGCAAAAATAAGTCACCCTTTCCAACGAGTTGCCTTGGCAAGGGGAAGATTTCTTCGATGTTTTGCTCCGCTGTGATCGGACCACCTGCCGCAATTCTTCCCACCATAGGAACCATGGCTGCATCTCCGATTGGCGTGATGTTGTCCGGCTCGGAACCAGCCTCACCTTCATAACCTGGAACTTCAATAAGGACGTCGATAGTTCTTGGGCGCTTTGGGTCGCGGCTAATGTATCCGGCAAGTTCTAGCTGGTTCAGCTGGTGGGTAACCGAAGAAGGGGAGGACAATCCAACCTCGTCCCCGATTTCTCGCATGCTCGGGACATAGCCCCGTTCTGTCTTGGAGCGCTGAATGGCCTGAAGGATACGCTCCTGCATGGCACTGAGTGTTGTGGCGCGGCGGCTGGGCTTACTGGCGTCCATAATGACCCTTTCGAAGGTGCCCAATTGGGCTTTATCGAAACTGTATTCTAAAAATGGGCTAAAATCAAACATATTTTCGAATTTTTGCCAATATTCTTGACAAAATGTCGGTGGTTCCTTGTAATCTTGTTCTAAGTAGAACACTTGTTCGAATACCTGAGGAAAGGGAACCAAATGAGTACAGCAGCAGCCCAGATTCACCCAATGAGCCCCAAGCGTAGGGCCCGCTTAGCTAGGACACTTTTCGTCCTTAGCGCCCTAGCTATCTTGATCGCTGGCATGATCTTCACCCAGAGCGCCGTGGCGGTAGATCAAAGCTCGACTGAGGAGACCGCCTTCAATTACGTTTCAGTAATGCCAGGAGAAAGCCTGTGGCAATTGGCTGAAACCTATGCCAACGGAAAGAACCAGCAGGATTGGGTAGCCGAGATCATATTGCTGAACAACCTGCAAAGCGCTGACATAGTCGCAGGCGATAGGCTCGCACTTCCTTAGAGGTTTTGCCTGGCGCTACTGTTAAACAGTGGATAGCCAAGACAACTTGAAGCGCCACGACGGTGGCGCATCTGAAGCATCGAAACTTTCCTCATTCGAACTGCTTCCTGCGATAGACGTTTCAAATGGAATGGCGGTGCGCCTTACTTCCGGAGACCAAAGTACCCAAGAGTCATTTGGCTCACCGCTAGAAATCGCAACCAGTTGGGTTAATGCTGGAACAACCTGGATACATCTTGTAGACCTTGATGCAGCCTACGGTAGCGGAGAAAACCGAGAACTCATCTCTCATGTAGTCTCTTCGGTTTCGGGTGTAAAAGTTCAAGTTTCCGGCGGCATTCGCGACCAAGAATCATTTGTGTCCGCGCTTTCTACCGGTGCCGCAAGAATAAATCTCGCAACCTCTGCCCTGACCAATCTTTCTTGGGTCGAGTCCGTCATTGCTAAGCACGGAAACTTAGTGTCCGTTGCCCTAGACGTTTCTGGGTCAAGGCTTGTTGCCCGCGGAACCAAAGAAGACGTGGGGGAGTTAGCAGAGGTCATGGCAAAGTTGGAGCAATTTGGCTGTGCGAGATATGTAGTCACGGACATCAACAAAGATGGTTCATTGACAGGACCCAACATCGACCTGTTGGAATCAGTGCTTGAAATGACCAACAAGCCAGTAATTGCCAGTGGCGGAATTTCAGAGTTGTCAGATCTTGAGGCCCTTGTGGGGCTTAAGCCCAAGGGTTTAGCGGGAGCAATTCTTGGAAAGGCGCTTTATGTGGGGCGCTTTAGCCTCGAGCAGGCACTTAGGGTTTCTAGATCGTGACCTATGAAATCAACCCAGACCGATTTAGCGACTCGGCTGGAGTTCCTTGGGAGGGAAGGCAGCTTGAGGATAATCGCTTTGCCGGTGATGACGGGTCTGCACCCAAGGAGTTTCTAACTGCGATTAGTGGTTTTCGAAGCGGAGAACTCGGTCAAGCAAAGGTTGTTGATGTAATTCGAGTTTCCAGGTTACTTATTCCATTGGTAGCCCATTTGGGCGAATCGGAGATTGGCCCAAATGGCCGATTGGTAGACAAAAACGCTGAGCTTTCGATAGTGACAGTTAAGTCTCCCGATGACCAAGATGCACTGGTGGTTTTTTCATCAGTGGAAGCCATGCAGCGCTGGAACAAGTATGCACGCCCAGTTCCCACAGATGCGATCAGGGTCTGTCTGGCGGCGGCTGCGCAGCTAAGCACCAGGGTGGTAATTGACCCCGGCAGTGAAACAGAATTTGTCCTTCGACGTCCAGCCATTGCTCGAATAGCCCAAGGTCTAGATTGGCAACCGGCAGAGCTAAACCAAATAGTGAAAAAGGTAGTGGAGGGCTCAGTTGCTAGCGAAGCGCAGGTGATTGGTTTTGATCTTAGGTCTGCCGATCCAACCGCTAGGTTGGCAGGTGCTGAATTGGAAGTTGCACTGCGCCTAGAAAACGGCGCTAGCCCGAGCGACGTTCGAGAATTGCTGGACAGGATCAGTAGGTACTGGGCCGCTAGCGAAGATTTTGCGTCTTCGGTTGATTCGGTTTCAATAAAACTTATTGCTAGTTAACTGGCCCGGTGAATTTCTCACCAGGGCCTTGGCCTGGGGCATCTTTAATTACAGAGGCCTCTCTAAAGGCCAATTGAACCTGGCGGAGGGCATCTCTTAGGGGCCTCGCGTGATGATCGCCCAGGTCTGGGGCCGCTGCCGTAATCAACCCAGCAACTGCCGTTATTAGCTTTCTAGCCTCATCCAGGTCGCCTTTTCGGCCATCGGCAGCTAGCCCACACTGAACCGCGGCAACGCTCAGAAGGTCCACTGCATATCGGCCAATGACCTCAACGGCTGGCAGATCCGAAATCTCGGTGATCTGCTGGTCGATTTCGTCGTAATCAGACAACTATTCTCCTTCAGTGCTGGTCATGCTAGGCTATCCCATGGCTCCGAGGTCTTGGATCTCGGTCAGAAGTGGATTAGTTTCCCACCCGCGTCTTCCGCAAAATAGGTTGCCGGGTAAAGCTTTTTTGTTTCTGCTCCTTTGGGCAAGATGCTCCTTAGTGTGGCCTAAGTCATATCTGTATAGGAGTAAATATCAGCGATCCCCGCATCAATGACCGCATCAGAGTTCCTGAGGTTCGCCTCGTCGGAGCTTTGGGAGAACAGGTTGGCGTTGTAAAGATTGAGGATGCACTGCGCATGGCGCAGCAAGCAGACTTAGACCTCGTAGAGGTCTCACCACAATCCAGCCCTCCAGTTGCGAAGCTCATGGATTTTGGCAAGTTTAAATACGAAGCCGCACAGAAAATTCGTGAAGCACGTAAGAACCAGGTCAACACTGTTCTAAAGACAGTTCGATTTGGTTTGAAGATTGACGGTCATGATTACGGCACCAAGAAAGCTCAGATTGAGAAGTTTCTGAAAGCCGGCGACAAGGTGAAGGTGATGGTGGTCTTCCGAGGAAGAGAGCAATCTCGACCAGAGATGGGCATCAAGTTGCTACAGAAGTTGGCTGAAGAAGTTACCGAGTTTGGCGCAGTTGAATCGACACCTTCGATTGACGGCCGAAACATGGTGATGGTTATTGGTCCACTTAGAAACAAAGCGGAAGCTAAGGCAGACGCCAAGAAAGCTGCGGACAAGGCTGCAAAAGCTGAAGCCAAAGCGGTATCAACCGAGGAAGTAGTCCTAGAGGCTGCTATAGAAACAGGAGAGAAGTAAATGCCAAAGCAGAAGACCCATTCGGGTGCCAAGAAGCGTTTTCGCTTCACCGGTAGTGGCAAGCTCATGAAGCAGCAGATCAACATGCGCCACAACCTTGAGCACATGTCATCTAGACGCAAGCGTCGCTTGAACGCGGACCAGGTAGTTTCGGCTGCCGACTTCAAGACCATCAAGAAGCAGCTCGGTAAGTAACCGGCCCAAATTTTTTTTAGGAGTTAGAAAATGGCAAGAGTAAAAGGCGCAGTCAACTCGCTTAAGAAGCGTCGCGTTGTTCTAGAGCGCGCAAAGGGTTACCGCGGACAGCGCTCAAGGCTTTACCGTATGGCAAAGCAGCAGATGCTGCACTCGCTGGTCTATGCATTCAATGACCGTAGAGCACGCAAGGGTGATTTCCGCAGGCTGTGGATTCAGCGAATCAATGCTGCATCTCGTGCAAACGGAATGACTTACAACCGTTTCATCCAGGGTTTAGGTCTTGCTGGTGTGCTAGTTGACCGGAGAATTTTGGCTGACCTCGCGGTTAACGAACCAGCGACTTTTGCGTCCTTGGTTGCAACTGCAAAAGCAGCACTTCCAAAAGACACTTCAGCACCAAAGGCGAGCTAGCTCAAAGTGATTCAAGACCCTTCGGCAGCGGAAATAAAAGGGGTCGCAAAACTTACCAAGAAGGAGTCCCGGTTAGAAACCGGGCTCTTTCTTCTTGAGGGACCACAGGGCCTAAAAGAAGCCCTTCAAAGACCCAAGTTAATTGAAAAAATCTTTGCGACTGAAGCATTTCAAGAAAAGTACCCTGACCTGATTTCGCGTGCCGAACAGGCCCGAGTAACCCTCAAGATTGTTTCGGATTCTGCTCTAAAGGCGCTAAGTGACACTACAACCCCGCAAGGTGTTGTTGCTGTTTGTCAGCAGTTCCACGTATCCCTCGAGGATGTCTTAGCAGCCAAGCCAAAGCTAATTGCATTTCTCGCTCAGATCCGTGATCCAGGAAATGCGGGCACAGTCTTGCGTGCAGCCGACGCTGCTGGCGCGGATGCAGTTGTTTTTAGCAAGGGAAGCGTAGACATCTATAACCCCAAGGTTGTTAGATCAACAACCGGTTCGATGTTTCATCTTCCGTTTGTTGTTGAAGCAGACATCGAGCAATCAATCGATGCTCTCAAGCAAGCAGGGCTACAGGTATTGGCGGCCGACATTAATGGATCGACTCTTGCAGGCGTAGATTCAGATTCTTTGGCCCAGCCAACCGTTTGGCTCTTTGGCAACGAGGCTTGGGGTCTAGAGCCAGAGGTTGCGAGCCTTGCCGACACCTTGGTGCAGGTGCCAATTTATGGTGCCGCCGAGTCACTAAATCTTGCAACAGCGGCCAGCGTTTGCCTATACGCGTCAGCCTTTGCTCAGAATGGCTAATCGCTACACTTATTGTTTATGGCAAGCACAGAGGCAATTTCCGCGGCAGAGGTTCAATCTGCCACCAAGAACGCCCTCGATCAAATAGCTGGAGCCAATTCCATGGCAGACCTGAAAAAGGTTCGCGCCGCAGTCTCCGGGGACAGTTCTGCTCTTGCAGGCCTTAGCGCCAGGCTAGGAAAATTGCCGCCTGATCAAAAGGCCGAAGCAGGAAAACTAGTTGGATCGGCCAGGGCTCAAGTCGCCGAAGCGTTCGAAAAGCGCGAAAGCGCGCTTTCACTAGAGGAAGAAAAGCTGCAGCTAGCGGGGGAGTTTCTGGACGTAACTGCCCTAGCAAGCCCATCCCGCCTGGGCGCCAGACATCCACTTAGCTTGCTGCAAGAAAAGATCTCTTCCGTCTTTGTTGGCATGGGTTGGGAAATCGCCGAAGGCCCAGAGCTTGAAAGCGAGTGGTTCAACTTCGATGCTTTGAATTTCGATGCCGACCACCCAGCCCGTGCGATGCAGGACACTTTCTTTGTTGAGCCGCTGGATCAAAAACTGGTTCTTCGCACCCACACCTCACCGGTTCAGGTGCGCTCGATGCTAGATCGCGAGCCGCCGATTTTTGTGCTGTGCCCTGGAAGAGTATTCAGAACTGACGAACTTGATGCCACTCACACACCGGTGTTTCACCAGGTCGAGGGTTTGGCCATCGACAAGGGTTTGAGTATGGCCGATCTTCGAGGAACACTCGAGCACTTCGCTCGAATCATGTTTGGTGAAGAAGCAAAAATCAGATTGCGTCCGTCGTTTTTTCCATTCACCGAACCATCGGCCGAGTTAGATGTTTGGCACCCTGGTGCTAAAGGTGGCGCTCGCTGGGTTGAGTGGGGCGGCTGCGGAATGGTCAATCCAAAAGTGTTGCGTGCCAGCGGAATCGATCCAGAGGTTTATTCAGGATTCGCATTCGGAATGGGAGTCGAACGCACCCTGATGTTCAGAAACGAAGTCACCGACATGCACGACATGGTTGAAGGCGACATTCGTTTCTCTAAGCAGTTTGGGATGGTGCTCTAATGAGAGCGCCCCTTAGTTGGATTGGTGAATACGCCTCTTTACCAAAGGGCTCAACTGCAGAGTCAGTAATGGAAGCTTTGGTAAAAGTCGGCCTTGAAGAAGAAGGTGTCCACAGCTTTGATGTTTCCGGACCAATCGTAGTTGGTGAAGTTCTTGAGTTTGTCGACGAGCCACAATCCAACGGCAAAACAATTCGCTGGTGTCAGGTAAGTGTTGCGCCGAAGGGTAAGAAAGCAGCAGATGGCGGCGAGGATGTTCGGGGAATTGTTTGTGGTGCTTCAAATTTCGAAGTCGGAGACAAAGTTGTTGTCAGCTTGCCAGGGGCGGTGCTGCCAAATAACTTTGAGATTTCAGCCCGCAGCACCTATGGCCACATAAGCGATGGCATGATCGCATCGGGCAGAGAGCTTGGGCTAAGCGATGATCACGATGGAATCCTAAGGCTCGCTTCTATTGGCCTTGATCCAGAAGTTGGAACTGACGCAATCCAATTGTTGGAATTAGCCGACACCGCAGCTGAGGTAAACGTTTTGCCAGACCGGGGTTATTGCCTTTCGATTCGTGGAATTGCCAGAGAGTATTCGCATGCCACGGGAACCTCTTACAAAGACCCAATTACGCTTGCGCCGCTAGTCAAGGGCGAGGGTTTCGGATTGAAGATAACCGATGCGGCCCCAATTAGAGGTAGAAAAACCTCTCAGAGTTTTGTTCTTCGCACTGCAACAAATGTCGATGCCACAAAGCCAACTCCTACCTGGATGCGCTCAAGACTTAAGCTAGCGGGGGTTCGCTCCATTTCGCTTGCGGTGGATATAACAAACTACGTAATGCTCGAGCTTGGTCAACCAGTTCACGCATATGATCTAGACACGATTAAGGGTGGCTTGGTTGTCCGCCGCGCAACCAAGGGTGAATCACTGAAGACTCTTGATGGGCAAGTGCGGAAATTGCACGAAGAGGACCTACTTATCACCGATGACTCTGGTCCAATTGGGCTAGCTGGAGTTATGGGTGGATTCTCAACTGAGGTTTCTGATTCAACCAAAAACATACTGATTGAGGCGGCCCACTTCGATTCGGTAACGGTTGCTCGCTCTGTTCGAAGACACAAGTTATTTTCTGAAGCATCCAAGCGCTACGAACGCGGTGTTGACCCGAAAGTTGGTGAGTATGCAGCGGCTCGAGTAGTTCAGCTTCTGCACCAACTAGCTGGAGCCAGCGCGGGAAAACTTGGGGCGACATTCACTGACCTAGCTAAGCAACCAGAGATCTTGCTACCAAAAGGTTTTGCTTCTTCGCTGGTCGGAGTTGATTACAGCGATGATGAAATCAACAAGGTGCTTTCAGACATTGGAGCGGTAACAGCCAAAGACCCCTCGGGCTTGAAAGTGACACCTCCTAGTTGGCGACCAGACCTTGTTGATAAGACCGATCTAGTTGAAGAAATCGCACGAATCTTGGGCTACGACAGAATTCCAACCAGATTGCCGATTGCTCCTCCGGGGCGTGGACTATCGAGAGGCCAGCAGTTTAGATCTGGTGCCCTAGATGCCCTAGCAACCGCAGGCTATGTTGAAGTTCTTAGTTACCCGTTTGTTTCCGCAGAACAAAATGGCTGGTTCCACGATGCCAAGCAGGCGGTAACGCTCGCGAACCCAATTCAAGAAGAAGCAGGGCAGCTCAGACTGTCATTAATTCCAGGTCTTATTGAAACCGCAAAGAGGAATCTCTCTCGCGGTTTTACCGACTTGGCGCTAGTTGAGCAAGGATCGGTTTTCAAATCTGTAAAACAAACAAAGGTTTCTTTCCCAGATACTACTTCTCGTCCAAGTGATGCCGACATCAAAGCCTTAAGCGCGAGTATTCCACTGCAGCCCAAGCATCTGGCTGGAATCTTCCTAGGTAACCGAAGTGACGCTCAGCCAGGTCAAAAGCAAGTTCGTTTTGGTGTCCAGGATGCGCTGTACGCTGCAAAACTTGTTGGCCAGGCAATTGGCGTCTCGTTTGATATCAAGCAGGCCGAACCAACTGGATATCACCCTGGAAGATCTGCAGAGCTACTAGTAGGAAAAAAAGTTGTGGGATTTGTTGGGGAAATTGCCCCAGCGATTAGCAAGCAAGCCGATTTGCCAAGAACAGTTGGGGTTTTCGAAATTGATTTGGACGCGCTTTTGGATGCTGCTCCAGAATCGGTTGTTGCAAAGCCACTTGGCACATTGCCCGCCTTAACCCAAGACCTGTCACTGGTCGTTGGTCTTGATGTGCCAGCGCAAGAACTTATGAATACTGTTCGAGAAGGTTGTGGCGAGCTATTAGAAGAAATCTCACTCACAGACGACTACCGCGGTAGCAATATCGCCGAAAACTCAAAGTCCCTCACCTTTGGGCTTAGATTTAGGGCAATGGATAGAACCCTCACTCAGGTAGAAGCGTCTGAGGCTAGAGACAGGGCAGTTGCTCTTGCGAGCAAGAGATTCAAGGCTGAAATCAGGGCATAGCCAGTTTCGTTTTGTGCGTTTCGGAAAAAGTAAAGGATTGAATTCATGGTCAGACACTTTCTTCGCGATGATGACCTAAGCCCTGCTGAGCAAGTGGAGATACTAGATCTTGCAACTTCACTAAAGTCAGATCGCTTCAGGTCGAAAGTTTTTGCGGGACCGCAAACTGTTGCTTTGATTTTCGACAAGCCATCAACTAGAACCAGGATTTCCTTCTCTGTTGGTGTGACAGAGCTCGGGGGAGCGCCATTAGTTATTGACTCAGCAACCACTCAGCTAGCATCTAATGAACCAGTAGCAGATACCGCCAGGGTTCTGGATCGTCAAGTTTCGATGATTGTTTGGCGCACTTTTGCCCAGAGTGGACTTGCTGAGATGGCGAAGAATTCAAAAGTTCCGGTGATCAATAGCCTGAGTGACGAATTCCATCCTTGTCAGCTACTTGCGGACCTTATGACCGTTCGGGAAAAACTAGGTAGCCTGCAAGGAAAAGTTCTTAGCTACATAGGTGACGCATCAAACAACATGGCCCACTCTTACTTACTTGCTGGTGCAACTGCTGGAATGAAGATTCGGATAGCAGGACCTGCGATGTATCAACCAAATGCCAAGGTTTTGGAAAAGGCAAAGCAGATTGCTGTCTCGACCGGCGGCTCAGTGGATTGTTATACCGATCCAAAATTGGCTCTGGTCGACAGCGATGTCGTGGCAACCGATTCCTGGGTATCGATGGGTCAGCACGATCAAAAGACTGAGAAGATCACAGCTTTTGCAGGATTCCGACTAGACGCCGAATTGCTAGCTATAGCAAAACCATCGGCCATCGTGCTTCACTGTCTACCTGCTTATCGCGGCCAAGAAATCACTGATGAAGTGATCGAGGGGCCCCAGTCAGTTGTATGGGATCAAGCCGAAAACAGGCTGCACGCCCAAAAGGCGCTTATGGTTTGGCTGGCGCAACGGGCCAAAGCCTAAGATTGAACTAGCTTCCCCCGATTTGGGGAAACACTTGAGCTTGTAGGAGCAAAATGGCCGAACGTGTGGTTCTGGCTTACTCGGGCGGTCTCGACACCTCGGTTGGCATCGGTTGGCTTAAAGATGCCACCGGTAAAGAGGTAGTTGCCATGGCCGTTGACGTTGGTCAAGGTGGCGAAGACATGGATGTCATTAGACAGCGCGCCCTAGATTGCGGTGCCGTCGAGTCCGTTGTGATTGATGCTCAAGCAGAGTTTGCCAGCGACTACATAATGCCCACTTTGAAAGCCAACGCTTTATACCAAAAGCGTTACCCGCTGGTTTCTGCAATTTCTAGGCCTTTGATCGCAAAGTATCTTGCCAAAACAGCTCACGAGCTTGGAGCAGACACCGTGGCTCACGGCTGCACCGGTAAGGGTAATGATCAGGTTCGCTTTGAAGCATCTGTTGCAGCATTGGCTCCAGAGCTTGTCTCAATCGCCCCAAATCGTGACTTAGCTCTAACGAGGGACAAGGCAATTGAGTATGCGGCCAAGCACAATTTGCCGATCGAACAATCCAAAAAAAGCCCCTACTCAGTGGATCAAAACGTTTGGGGCCGAGCCGTTGAGACCGGATTACTAGAAGACCCTTGGAATGCACCCATTGCAGACATCTATACCTACACCCAAGACCCAGATGTTCAAAGGGACCCAACTGAGGTAATCATCAAGTTTGATGAGGGAATCCCGGTTGAAATTGATGGCGTTCGATACAACCCGATTGCCATGGTCAAGAAGATGAATGAGCTTGCTGGCCACCACGGAATTGGAAGAATCGATATTGTTGAAGATCGCCTAGTCGGTATCAAGTCCCGTGAGATATACGAGGCACCGGCAGCCATTGCTTTGATTCAGGCTCACGAGGAACTCGAGAACCTAACTCTTGAGCGCGATGTGAATCGCTTCAAGAAGGGCATTGAAGACAAGTGGGCCACCATGGTTTACGAAGGCCTCTGGTTTTCGGATTTGAAGCGCTCGCTCGATGTCTTTATTGATCACACCCAGCGCTACGTATCCGGTGAGGTTCGCCTCAAACTTGCCGGCGGCAGGGCAGTAGTGACCGGGCGCCGTTCTGAGCAAAGTCTTTATGATTTCAACCTGGCTACCTATGACACGGGAGATAGCTTCGACCAGTCACTAGCCAAGGGCTTTATTGAGCTTTGGTCACTTCCGAGCAAGATTTCGGCGAGGCGTGCCAATGGCAAATGAGAATAGCCCAGGTTCGCTTTGGGGCGGACGATTCAATGGCAGTCAGGCTGAATCGGCCGCGGCTCTTGGTAGGTCAACTCATTTTGATTGGCGCTTGGCCTCTTTTGATATCGCCGGATCCAAGGCTCACGCCAAGGCGCTGTTTTCTGCCGGCTATCTAAACAACGATGAAGCGGAGCGCTTAACCAAGGTGCTAAATCAACTACTCGAAAGAGTTGAATCTGGAAGCTTTACCCCTAAACCCCAAGACGAAGATGTGCATTCGGCACTTGAGCGAGGAGTAATTGAGATTGCCGGAGCAGAGCTAGGCGGAAAGCTTCGTGCTGGAAGATCAAGAAACGATCAAATAGCCACTTTGATACGCATGTATTTGTTATCAGAATCGAACGTCATCGAACAGCTAGTAACGGAGTTGATTGCTGTTTTGGTGGCAAGAACTGAAGAGCACCTCGGATCTTCTATTCCAGGAAGAACTCACATGCAGCACGCGCAGCCAGTTCTACTGTCACACCATTTATTGGCGCACGCTTGGCCCCTAACTAGAGATCTAGAACGCTTACGCCAGTGGCGCTCGCGAGCTAATTTGTCTCCTTACGGCGCAGGAGCTCTTGCTGGCTCGAGTCTGGGGTTAGATCCTCAGCTAGTTGCAACCGAACTTGGTTTTGCTGGAACAACTCAAAACTCGATCGACGGTACTGCCTCGAGAGACCTAGTTGCGGAGTTTGCTTTTATCTTGTCAATGATTTCAATCAATCTTTCTCGATTCGCCGAAGAAATAATCATTTGGGCCACCGAAGAGTTTGGTTACGTCAAACTAGATGACGCTTACTCCACTGGATCTTCGATCATGCCGCAAAAGAAGAACCCTGATGTTGCCGAACTTGCCAGAGGCAAGTCTGGAAGGTTGATTGGAAACCTCACTGGCTTACTGGCAACCTTCAAGGCTCTTCCTTTGGCTTACAACCGAGACTTGCAAGAAGACAAAGAGCCGGTGTTCGATTCCATCGACACTTTGGCACTGTTACTTCCTGCATTTAGTGGAATGGTTGCCACCATGAAATTTGATCTGGACCGGATGGAGCGGCTGTCTTCGTCAGGATTCTCTCTGGCAACCGATGTTGCGGAGTGGCTAGTAAAAAAGCAGGTTCCCTTCCGCGAGGCTCACGAAATAACCGGAAAGCTAGTTTCCTACTGCGAGGCCAACAATCTTGAGCTTCATCAGGTGCCAGACGCCGAGCTTGCCAAGATTTCCAAGTCGCTTACTGGAGACTTGAGAGAAGTACTATCTGTTTCTGGTTCAATCAAGTCCCGCTCGGGAGCCGGGGGTACATCGCTACCTCGTGTTCTTGAGCAAATTGCAGACCTAAAAAGAAGTTGGTTGAAAAACGCATGACCTTGTCAAATCAATCAAACGATAAATCCTTCGCTGGAATTTGGGAAGAACTTAAGTGGCGTGGGCTGATTTCGCAATCCACCGACGAAGCCGAGCTTTCCAAGAACCTGAACAGCTCTTCATTGACTTTTTACATTGGCTTTGACCCAACGGCTGCTAGCTTGCACCTTGGAAACTTGGTGCAGCTTCTTGTGATGCGAAGACTGCAGCTTGCAGGTCACAAGCCAATAGTTCTAATCGGCGGGTCTACTGGATTGGTGGGGGATCCTCGCCCAACCGCTGAACGAGTTCTAAACGACAAAGACACAGTCAATTCCTGGGTAGAGAAACTTACCAAACAGGCTTCGAAGTTTCTTGAGTTTGAAGGCTCGAATTCTGCAAGCCTGGTGAACAACATGGACTGGACTCAATCTCTTAGCGCTATTGATTTTCTTCGCGAAATTGGAAAGCACTTCCGGGTTGGAAAGATGCTTGCAAAAGATGCGGTTAGTGCCAGGTTGAATTCCGAACACGGCATTAGCTACACCGAGTTCAGCTACCAAATCCTGCAGGGCTACGACTTTCTTGAGCTGTTTCAGCGCCATGGCTGCACTATGCAAATCGGTGGCTCGGATCAGTGGGGGAACCTAACTTCAGGATCTGACTTGATTCATAAGGTATCTGGCAAGAGCGCACACCTTCTTGCTACACCACTCATCACAAATTCCGACGGTAAAAAGTTTGGCAAGTCCGAGGGTAACGCGGTGTGGCTGGACGAGTCCATGACGAGTCCATACGCGTTCTATCAGTTCTGGCTAAATGTGGAAGACGCAGATGTGATTGACCGCCTCAAAGTTTTCACATTTCTAACCAAGCAGGAAATTAATGAGCTTGCCAAGAAGGTCGAAAGTGAACCGCACCTTCGCGAAGCCCAG
>Ga0208592_1000058_pt1 | contig 32584 bp, 28 predicted proteins | sample LakMenE18May10ns_FD_150712 | JGI IMG/M metagenome (GOLD analysis project Ga0208592, IMG submission 150712) | Freshwater microbial communities from Lake Mendota, WI - 18MAY2010 deep hole epilimnion ns (SPAdes) | ecosystem: Environmental > Aquatic > Freshwater > Lentic | place: Lake Mendota...
AAGTCAAAGCCATTTTTTGCTTGTTCAAGTTGAGAAATCGCAATGCCGTATCGTTTTTCCGTTGCCTTGTAATAATTGACTAAGTTCGAATCTTTATCTCCATAGTATGTAATAGCCTTTATCATGCTTTCCTGATCTTTTCTAAGCATCACAGCAATGGTATCTAGCGAAACAGAAACGGTATAATCCCCAACGACCCAATTCCCCATGCGCGTTTCAGGAAGGTTCGTAGACAACTTAATTTCCCACAGATTTTGGGAAAAGCAAGCTGCATTTAACGCGATCATGAAAAGGAGGCACAAAGATTTCATGTGGTGAAAGTACGAAAATCAACAGGAGGATAAACCAGCAGTGGTCTTATTTTTCTTTGAATTTCACTGGTGTGAGCACCCAAATCAATTGAAAAATTCCGGCTCCGATGATGGTCCAAAGCACGTCATTCCAGTCGAAATGTAATTTCCTAGAAGTGAATTGCATGAATTCCCAGGCAATCAATCCTATTAAAGAGATGAGGTTAGCCGTTAGGTAGTTTTTCTCGTTTAACCATTTGCTGGAAGTCTTTAATTGCATCAGGAACACGACAAACAAGGCTGGTATTCCAATCGCCGGAAAGAAATTTGGCGCAATCCCTAAGAAATAGCTGATGAGTGCGTTGTCACCTGAATAATGAGGGCGTAAATAGTAAGAAACACCCTGAAAACAGAGGAAGCAAATGGCAAAAATGCTGAACCAGTAGTAAACTATTTTGGACTTGTTCATTGGCATCATTTTAATGTTTTCCTTCGTAGACATTCACTTCAATAGAATGAGCGCACGAAGTGAATGTAAAATTAAATAAAAATCGAAGGCATGGTAAATTTGCGATCGAACGCCGACAAGTGCTTTGAGAATCGTTCTAATTTTATCTGAACGACCACAAAATTCTCATAAACCTAAGCAGCCATTTTTTGTACATTTAGGCAGAATCTTATTCCATTGTTCAGTACATAATCAAGCTCAATGCAAATAAAAGAATCGTACTAAAGAAAAATGACCAGTAAAAAATCCTGTATACTTCTACTTGTGTCGCTTGTTTTGACAATGTATCAAAACAATATGAAGGCTTGTAGTATGTATAAAATTACAGTAGATGGGAAAACAATGGTTGGCTGTAATCACGATGCTTGGTTGACGACCCCCAAAATTTGGTTTGAGAATGCCAAACAATACAATGCGTATGGAACCGTCTTCACTGGGTCAAGACAAGTTTCTCCAAACAGAACAACCCCACAATCAGGCATGAACACGGCGGGTCTTGTATTTTCCCGATTGTCATCATTCTACCCAAAACAAAATAAGCGATTTAAAGACAGACGAAAAATAACCAATGAAGCCGACTACTTGTCAGAGGTACTTCATCGTTGTGCAACCGTAAAAGAGGTGAAAAAATACATTCAGCAATACGACCACAGCTTCTTTTTAAACGACGTGTTTATCTACATCGACCGCTCAGGAGATTATTTGATTGTAGAACCTTATAAGCTGATTGAAGGCAACAATCCCAATTATGTTTTGGCAAATTTTTGTCCTTCCATCACAAATAATCAGCAAGCCCGTAAACTTGAAAGGTACCGAAATGGCAAGGATTTTTTAAAAAGACATAAAGCGCGCGCCTCCATAGACTTTAGCACTGCCCTCTCTGATACGATGGCTGTTTGTAGAAGCAGAAATGGCGATGGCACATTGATTACTTCTATTTTTGACACCAAAGAAAAAAACGTTGGCATCTACTTTTACCACAATTTTGATTCACTGGTGCAATTCAACTTAAAAGATGAGTTATCAAAAGGCGACCACATGTTAAATATTGCTGAAATGTTTCCAAGGAATCCCGAATTTGAACGACTCATCGACTTCAAAACACCTTCAAATACACCGGTACTAAGAATTTTACTTGTTCTGAGTGCTGGTTTATTAGCGTGTATTTCATTTGCGTTGTTTTTGTCTCACATTCAGAAAAATAAAACAACTCTTCTTACACTAAAATCGGTCATTGGGATTGTTTTGTTGAACTTCATCCTAATTGCATACATAGTAGTGTTACTAACAAATAACAGCATTTTCTACTTCGATGTTCCATATCAACATTACCATTCAAGTTTGATAAGTGCCTCTTCCTACACGCCCTTTCTGTTGTTAGGAGTATTCATGCCCATAGTAATTCATACAAGAAACAGAGTGAAATCAAATAAAACGAAGCTTTGGGTTAAAACGATCTTTGTATTAAATCATTCCATATATTTCATGCTACTGCTTGGCTTTGGATATTGGGGATTATTTAACTTTTGGAATTAAAATTTAGAAAAGCGATGCGATGAACTATCACAACAAAATATTCAAGCCGATCTCCAATACTGCCAATGGAGAAACGTCTGAGCAGACGGTTTTTCATTACAAGCAAATGGGGCAAATTCTGACAGCCGAATATGCTGGTGGGAAAATTAAAAAGGGTCATTTAATTGGCTTGGTGGATGAACTTGGAAATATTGATATGCGTTACCATCAAGTAAATGACAAAGGCGAATTAATGACTGGAATTTGTCGATCCACACCTGAACTATTACCCAATGGAAAGATTCGACTTCACGAACAATGGGAGTGGACGTCCGGAGATTTATCTAAAGGCACATCCATCATTGAGGAACAATAATTTTTTATGAGAAAATGAAACATCAACACACATACGAATTGACCACTGTCTGGACTGGAAATAATGGAGACGGAACCAAAAATGTACGAACCTATGATAGAAGCCACACCGTTTCGATTAAAGGTAAACCTGAATTATTGCTCACCACGGATAATGCTGCTGTTGGAGATCCATCCAAATTAAATCCGGAGGACTTATTGGTATCAGCGATCTCATCTTGCCACATGCTATCTTATTTATACTTATGTGCAATGGACGGAATTGTGGTAACGGCCTATACCGACAAAGCGACAGGAATCATGATCGAAAACGCGAATGGCGGCGGAAGTTTTAAGGAAGTCCAACTCAACCCACAGGTTCAAGTGGCGGAAGAATCTATGGTCGCAAAGGCCATCGAACTACACCACAAGGCACACGAAATTTGTTACATTGCGAATTCGGTCAATTTTGAGGTGAGGTGTGAACCGATTGTTTTGTTTTGAAATGAATAACCAAGAATCAACATATTAAATATGAATATGCTCACACTTTCCCTTCTTCTCAACATCCTAGTCCTAATTCCCATCTGTTTTTTAATGCTGACCAATAATGTTAGAATGGTCAAAACATTGGGGGAATTTAATCCTGCTAGAGGCATTCTCTTGGCGATGTATGCAACGATTCTATTCGGGTCAATTTACCTTTTGATTTTTCCAGACATTAAATTTGCCATTGCACTTTTGCTTGTGCAAATCGTTTATAAGTTATTGACGCCATTTACGGTTAAAACCCTAAAACATCCCTTCGTCATTAGCAATTTATTCATCGCTATTGTCCACATCGTAACGATACAAACGCTTAGCTAAACGGTAGAACAAACTTTTTGGTTCCGTTTTACTTCACTAATACGATCTTTTTCTGAATCGAAAAATGATCAGTTTGAATAGCAAGTGTGTAAATTCCAGCATTGCATCCTGAGAGATCCATTGCAAGATCTAAACCATCAATTTGCTCAGCCAAAAACACTTTGCCAGAAAGGTCAAGTAAGGTGATTTTTCCATGAATCGGTGTTTCAAAAGATACATTGATTTGATCTTTTGCTGGGTTTGGGTAAATATTGGGCTCATTTAGCTGTTGAATATTATTTCCTGCAGAGATGCAATCGTTTAGATTGGTATTTAATCGTATCCACTGTGAGCCATTTGATAGAAACTGTGCAATGTTCCCATCACATTCAAATTGTACAGGTGAAATAAATGTATTTCCAAAGTTCAAATCAATAATAAGTGAATCATTATTAAATGTGTAGTCATGTGGCCCCGGTAAATGGTTGCCATCTGCTGCTTCGTATGTATTGAAGACTGAATCGCAGTTTTGATTCACACAATAATAGGTATACTGCAAGCCACCTGCAAGTATGTAAAGTGTGTTTGAAAAACCTTCAGGCTTCCATTTTCCTTCTATTGGGTAACTTGTTTGGGCAATAGATTGATTGAAAAAGGACAGTGAAAAAATTGCAAATAAAAGTAGTTTCATTGGGTTGAGTTTTCTATGATGCGTTGAAATTAAGTAAAAAATATGATATTGTATATTTTACTATAAGTGATGCTTGGATCAAATAGAATGAAAACAAAAAACCCGAATCTTTCGACTCGGGTTTTCTTAGTAGCGGGTGAGCCACAATTTTCTAACTTCATTGAGGGCCATGAAATGGTTGTTGATCTCTATAAATACATGAACAGGTCACCTCAACACCCTGATCTGTAATTAAACAAACGTTTTGAAGTGACGGTGTGCAGGCTTTTCAACACTGTCTTTGGTCACTATGGTTTAAACTTTTCAAATGTCAACCCATTAAATTTATATGCACCATTTTCATGCGTCCCCACCCAAAGTACGCCATTGTTGTCTTTGTATATACTGAATATAGCAATGTCCTTTGAATTATCTTGAACTACATAATGCGTAATTTTCGTCCCATCATATTTCCAAGCACCATCACGATAGGTTGCAAACCACAAATTGTTATTGTTGTCAATTACTGTTGAAAGATACTCGTCCAAATTGCTGTCCTTTTTCCCATCTAAACCACCAATGCTTTTGTATCTGGTGTAAAATTTATTGCTTGTAAGAGTGGTACTGTCATAAACACTATAACGATATTCAGTATTGAACCAAAAGTCACCATTTTTGTCTTCCGTTATTGAACGTACTCCGTTCGCACCTTCATCGCGAAATTCTGTCACATCTTCTTCGGTGATCCAATCAAACGATTTTCCATCGTATCGGCAAACTCCAACTGGATTTGTTCCAAACCAAATGTTTCCATTTCTGTCTTTATAAATACTGTAGATATCAAATGGATTGGATAAACTGGGTGGTTTAGGGAACTGCAATTCATGTAACGTATTTCCATCATAGCGATATACTTTTCCAGTATTTCCATAAGAATATTTAAACCACATATCTGTAGTTTCAAGTTTCCAATTTTCACTTGGAACAGCCGTTAATATCATGAAATATTTTCCATTAAATTTGGATATTGATGACGTCGCGCTTGCACTTCCAAAATAAATATTACCAAATTCATCTTCTTTTATTTCATCAATTCTGTTGCTAAGCAATCCGTGTTTTGTTGTATAATTTACTAAGTCAGTTCCATCGTATTTATAAACACCTGTTTCCCAACTTCCAAACCAATAAACATTCTTTCTGTCTTGATAAACAACCATTATGCTTTCACCAAGTTCTTTAACGGTGTCTCCTTTTATAAATTGGTCAGGGTTTTTGGAATGCATAGAAATTTGTCCAATACATGGTGTCAACAGATTAATGGTGCTGAGAAAAAAAAGGATATTCAAATTCATTGACACAGGTTAACTTTAATCAAAATTACAACTTAAAGTGAACACAAGGAACTGTTTACAAAGTCACCTCTCAAAGTAAACTTTCAACACTTCTAGAAATGGAAAAAGCCAGTCTCCAACGCGGCGGATGACTGGCTTTTCTTAGTAGAGAGGAGTATCGAATTATCGAACCTGATTTGGGAGGGATTGGATCAAATTGAAATTTAGATTACTCTGTATCAAATTTAATCGGCAAAGTAACCCAAGTTCTCACCACCTTTCCTCCATTTTTTCCGGGTATCCACGCGGGCATTTTTGAGATAACCCTAACTACTTCTCGATCACACGCTTTACAGCCTACCAATGGGGTATCAATGAAAACGTTTGTGATATATCCTGTTTTTTCAACAACAAAACGAACCACAACACGACCTCGGATTGCCGAATCTATTGCCTCTTTAGGATAATCTAAGTTATCGTTGAGAAATTTGACCATTTCATTAAAACCACCAGGAAAATCGGCTTCCTGCTCTACAACGGTTTGAATCTCATCATGATCATAGAAAGAAGCCTCAATTAATATGTCGGGGGTCGAGAAGTCACCATCTCCGTCTTCAGATCCGTCATCATCTTGGGGTGGAGGCGGGACGGCGAATTCTTCAAAGCCTCCATCATCTGGGATTATAGGCGAAAGGAATCCTTCTAAGCAACGAACAGAAAACCCTTTTTCCTTTGGGTAATTGTGCTCGGATAAACGGTCGTAGTAGAAATACAAACTGCGACATTTCCCGAGGTCTGTATTGAACTCTGAAGAACTCCACCAGTATCCATAGTCACCTGGGTAGGATGAGAATGACCCATCGCCGTAACGGTTTCCGGAAGGAAGACCGTTAAAGCCGCATTCATTGGTTCCGTTACCATATTCATTTCCGTTATAATCCTTCCATCCATAGGAGCCTTTCATTTTTTTACCCGCAATTAATGTTCCCCCCAAATAATCGCTGAGAATTGTCCATTCCTCATCCGAAGGAATATGATATCCTAAAGGGGCCAAACCTCTTGCATCGGTAACGGCATACCAATTATACAGTTTTCCGTACTTCGTTCCATATTGAGAATCATTATTATAATAACACCATGCCGGTTGTTTGTTTTTGGACGCCAGTTCCCATTCACCATTCGTTTTTGCCTCAGGAATGGGGTCTCCATTACTAAAGGTGGAGACATCCAGATTCTTGGTCATCCATTCTTGTTTTCCAATGGTGACCGTTTGGGAAAAGGTTGAAGTACCTGTTCCGATACTCACAACGAATAAAAGAGTAAATTGGCATTTCATGTAGGTTGAAATTTATTTTTGAATGTGAATATTAAAAATATTTATAAATTTAATTTATACTAATACCAATTAAAATGAAAACCTCTAGAAAACTTATAATCATTGTAACTAACTTATTTATTTTCACCTTCACCTTCTTTGGACAATCAACTTCTGATTCGCTTCAGCCATATAAATCAGCGGCCAGAATAAGAAATGTCTCATTCTGGAATCATTGTCTAGGTAACTCAAATTTAAATATTTTCTATGAAGATGGCTGGTTAAGAATGGATAATACTCGCGACACCCTAAAAATGGCCAAAGATGTAGATTTTGCAAATGATCCGCATTCAATATTTTTTGTGATTAAAAAATATTCTGTAGGATTACAAGATTTTTATAAATTCAGCAACTCGAAATTTGATTTGAAAAGTTCTATTTATTCAGGTCAAATCGTCGAAAAATTATACGACGGTACAACAAAAGCGGACACCTTAAATAATCAATCCTTTAAGCCGGATTCTATAAATGGACTGTCTGCCTATTATACAATCGAAAAAATGAATGAAGATCTTGTTACATTGGTATATTATTCTTCTGATTTAGAATCCAAAACAACAAAAAAATGGCGTTTAAATTTCAAGTATGCAAAGGGTAATTACACTGATTATCAGAGTGGTAAAACAATTGAACTTGTACCAATTCAGAATGAGATGGAAATTTATAATGATATTGATAATATGGTTGATTTATTGAATATGTGCTGGACTTATCTCGATATAGGTAGCTCTAAATCAGAGCTAAATACTAACAATTACATTATTCAATTAAACAAGAATGAAATGGTTGTTTCATGGAACCTTGTAGGTTCTTTGGAATATTTCATTTGGCCGGAATTACTAGACTATCAAACCACCATTATAAAAGCAGCTTGGGATAAATAACTAAATATTCCAAATGTCCCGATATTGTACCTATATAATAAAATAAACTCGAGTCATCAGTCGCGACTCAGAATCGGTTAGTCTTTATAGGTGACAGCAATATCTTGACACTCGCTTCATTTGGCCAGGAGTAGAGGTCATTAGGAACTGAAGTAACTTCCATCAGAATCTGTTCCGCCGAAATTTTTTTGCCATTGGATTGTTGGTTGTGCAACTAAGAACATGGAGAAATGGGAAATTAATATCGAGACTGGAAGTAGTTTTTTCATATTGTTACGTCATTTTATTTAAAGGAAAAGTAAACGTTTACCTGACTAAATGTATGAATCCATGAAATACATAGTTAGCTTGGGTTTTAATTTTGTAGGTGTAAACCCCATCTGCCAGCTCGTTACCGGAATTGTCAGTTCCTTCCCAATTATTTTGGTAATTATCAGAGGAAAAAACGACATTCCCCCATCTGTTGAGAATGATAAGCTCCGTGTTTTCTGATAGATTTTCAATTTCAAAAAAATCATTAACGTCATCAGCATTAGGCGATATGACATTTGGAATAATTAACTCCAAATTACAATCTTCTGGATTGATTTCATACAGTGCTGCATTATCCAATACAAAGTAAGGATCAAAAGTCTCACCATTGGCATCTGTGAATGTGAAATCATTGGGTGGAGAACACGGACCGCCAATCATGATGGATTGAATTGAATGTAAAGCGGTGAATGGCATGTTGAGTGTTTGCCATGTACCATCCGCTTGGTAAGTGGCGTGACCAAGTTTAACCCAATCAGTGGAGCCTACAGGACAACCATCAGTTTGAATAGCCGATTGAGTGCAATTAGAGCTGCCGAATAGTGTAATATCTATAGGTCCAAACCAAATGGTTGTTAATGAGTTTCCAAATGATGACATTCCCATTCCATTCAAGTTCAATTGAAAGTTATATGAATTTCCAGGTTGTAAGGGTTGAGTCAAACAGGTTTTTAAATATTCTAAATATATTCCGTCTTCAATATTACCATCAAAACCAGGTACATCTGGAAGATTAATAATGAAAAACCCTGCAGCAGCTTGTCCATTGGGTAGTGGCGTTGGTATGTTTGGCCAAAAAGAACCAGGTGTATTAATGAAATAATCCGATGAACCCCATGTTCCTGCTTGCCAGTTGCTAACGCAAAAAATACCATCAGATCCGAGCGCTAATTGTGTAAAGTCGCTTGGTAGACAACTATATTCTTCAAAAGATGGGTTAGGTATAAAATTGTTCCCAGGATTCATCGAGTTGATGCCATTGCATGTGCAATCTATATTATCGTTAAGGTCTACCAAACCATCGTTATCATCGTCCAATCCATTATTGCAAATCTCTTGGGCTGAAATATAAGAGGAAAACAAAAGAAAAATGAGCAAGTATTTCATGTCATATTTATTTAGGGCTTTTGATCACTCTTTGATGAATTTCGTTTTATAAGTAATTCCTCGGTCTTCAATGGTTAAGATGTACCAACCCTTGGCCAAATTTCCAACATTGATTTCGTTTGCTGTTATACCTGAATAGACCAATTGACCAAGCGGATTAAAAACCTTTATTTCGCTATCGATATTTTCAGACAACCCTGTAATATGAAGTATATCTTTCGTTGGATTAGGGTATATTAGAATAGAACTATTAGGAATTTCAACAAGGTCAACAGTTGAAATAAAATGCGCGATAAAATTTACCGAATTGTTTGTTAATGTATCGAGAAAAATAGCATTTGTAGTATCTGAAATAAGATTGTTTGCCTCCCAATGTGAAAATTGATAACCTGGTTCTGCTTGCGCCTCTAATTGAATTGGAACCCCGTCGAAATAAATCCCATTCCAGGGATAGATGTTGGGTGTAATGGTACTGATTTCTATTTTTCCTGCATTTTGTGGATATACATTCAATTGCACATTCACTTGTTGTGGTAAATTAAAATTAGTTTGAATATGGTTGCGCATGTTTTCTGGACGGCAAACTAAGTCTTCTTGAAAAATGAGGTGGTACTGGTAAAAGGCATCCACTTGTGCCGGAACATTGTTCGGATCTCCCCAACGTTCGTATTCGTTTGCCATTTCACTGACGGTTCTGTTGAACATGTCATTTTCTATCTCAAGTAACCTTGAGGGAAGATATACCGTGTTCATTTGATCTGCGAAACGATTGATAAAGTAGTTTTTGAAGCGATCGTTTTGAAGTCCTTTCCAAAAAATGTTGAAATGGGGATTTCCTGGGTCTGTTGATGGCCAATTTATAAGTTGTCCCAATAGGTCGTACCCACAACTGAAATCATTACTCGGATTAGGTAAAAGCCCATATTCCAAATCCATCAAAATGTATCGCCAACTGTAGTTTGTGGCATTTGACCGATATATTTTTAAATTATTGTAATTAAAACCCCAATCGGCATTATTCATCCAAAGCTCACCTATGATGTAATCGTTGTAATAAATCATATCAAAATATTGGTCGGCTTGCGTCCAAAAGTTTGTGTCCAATGGGTTTATTTGCGAGAATAAATTATAGGAATTATAAAAATTTTGAACATCTCCTTCAATTGCCCTTAACTGGAAACCATACTGCGCGCTCGAACCCAGTATCTCAATTGTATTTTCGATTGCGCCATCGTAAATCTCAAACATTTCAGTATTAAACTTTTCTCTTAACTCGTAAAGTCCCCAATATTCTCCATTTATGTAAACGCTTGCAGGACGCCATGCTGAATAGTAATTGTTTGTGCCATCACCCATCATTTTAGTTTGTGCCGCATCCTTATATGGTAGGATTAAATATTGATTGCTGCCATTACGTAACATAAAATCGCTGTATTGATTGCGGTTGGTGCGGTCAGGTATAATAAATCCTGAAATAGGTCCTTGTCCTAACACACCATCATCGAACTTGATTCGAAATGGACGTTGCGGAAGTCCTCTTGATCCCCAACCACCGTCCATAATGATTCCTGCCCTTCGAGAAAAAAGAAGGTTATGGTTCAGCGTTGAGTCAAAATAATCAATGGATGCATTCTTCAACAAATCGAGAGAAGGATTATCAAACATCCCTGAGGGGCCGAATAAGTTTTGTGGGTCACTGATAACTGAAATGATTGGCGTAGTGTGGTGAACATTGAATAAATAGCTAGAGGAGCTTATTGTACTCGGAATCAATCCATTCACATACGATCTAGCTCGGAGAATTTTTGATTGAAAAATATAAATCGGAGTTCCGTTCCAAAGAGTTGAATTTTCATTTGGATCACTTCCGTCAAGCGTGTAATAAATTGTGGCTGTGGGATTATTTAGGTCAGTAATTGATACTGAAATTGGACTTGTGTAAATCCCACTGGTTATTGAAAAAACAGGAGCAGCAGCGTAGCCATCTGAAGGAATGGAGTTGTTGTTACTGACACCAGGTGTTGGAGAACTAAATCGTTTCAGGGTTCCTGAACCGTCTAAAAAATGTCCAACACTAATATCGTATCCTGGCCCACAATTTACATTTAAAGCACTAACCACTGTTCCGGATGGATTATACAATTTAATTGTTTCGCCTGTAGAACTAATTTTAAAATTGGTGTGATGAAAATTTCCTGTTGCAGGAACAAAATTTGGTGATAGTGAATTAATCCCAGTATTTGACATGCTTAATTCAATAAATTGTAAGCTTGTCGGACAAGTTGCAATTACGTCAAATGATAAAGAATCAATATTTCCAGGAGAAAGCCCTGCTGATATCAACTCACTTGCCGAATAAAGGTATTGTTGGCGAGCACCTTCGTACCAGTTACTGTAAGCTGAAGGATAGTCATAATAACCATTCTGAATGGTGCCAGTTCCAATAATCGAGGAGTTAAAGCGAATATTGGGACGCTGTTGGGCATTGCTTCCACCACTGAATCCGCATGCCGAGCCTGGATAATTTAATGCAATAGTTGCCGAATTGAAGTTTGTGGTGCTTTGCGAATGAATAGAATTACATTCATAAAATGAGTTATAAGTGCACAGATTTAAAACAATGTTAGAAACACCATCCCAATAGAAGGGTGTTGTAAAATAATGGGTATTCCAACCTGGCTGTGGTTGGAAAGTACTATCAATTAATACATTTGTAAATGGTGTGGATGCAAAACGATTTTTTTCACTGCAAAAAACAATTATATATTCATTGGGTTGAATAATTTGATGGGGGAAAAACCATTCCCCTGGCGTTGAATTGTCGCTTAAACTGTAATTGAACAAATCAATGGCAGTTGTGCCTGAATTATAGATCTCAATCCAATCCTCGTAGTCGCCATCTTCATCAGCTAAAACGGAGTAATTTTTATTACTGCCTTCATTGATAACTAGTTGACCGAAGGAAAAAGATGAAATCAATAAAATTAATAAGCTAAAAAAGGAATTCAAGTGACTCAATTTTGATATTCAAATATAGTATATTTTACAAAAAGTAAGAGCGGGTTCATTTTTAATGAAAAGGAATTGAATTTCACAAGACCTTGAATCATTTCATTGGAATCATTTGGGAAATTTAAATTTAATTTACACTTTGGACTTGATTCAGGACAATATTTATAATTGCCGTTGTGCTTAATCATACTATTGTCCAACTATTTTTGCATCAACAAAAAATTCAGAATGTATATCAATGTGATGGTCTGAAGTCAATAATTCATCGGTCTTAATGAAGCTCAGACCGCTTCGCGTTCTTCATCGCTCTCGTTTTCATTCTGTTTCTGAAAGAAAAGCGCCCGGAATTTCAGAGCGAGAAACAGAACGAGAATGAGTGAAAAAGAAAAAGCGCCATTACTTTCGTAACAGCGCTTTTCTTTTTAGTAGCGGGTGAGCCACAAATTTCTAACTTCCTTGAAGGGTATGAAATGGTGGTTGAGTTGTGGTTGTATATGAATCGTCAAGATTCTTAAACCATGGCATCTTTGAGAAAACACCTGCTTGAAATTTGAAAAACCATGTTTTAAGGTTCCATATTTCGTATACATCAATCCTTATTTTGTGTTCTTCTGTTACTTGCCTTCAAAGCTAAATTTGTCAAAAAAAAGAAAATGAAGAAAACGATTTTAATTACAGGCTCTAGTAGTGGTATTGGCAAGGACACGGCAAAATATTTTCAGTCCAAAGGATGGAATGTTATTGCCACAATGAGGAATCCAGAAAATGAGAAAGAGCTATCTTCTTTGGCAAATGTACAGGTTGTAAAATTGGATGTATTGGATCTGAATTCAATCGAAAGTGCAATAGAACAAGGAATTCAACGCTTCGGAAAAATAGATGTTTTGGTCAACAATGCTGGTTATGGGGCTTATGGGCCTATTGAATCTTTTCCAAGGGAGAAAATCCTTCGTCAGTTCAATACGAATGTGATTGGCTTAATGGATGTTACTCGTGCCTTACTCCCACATTTCCGACAAAATAAAAGCGGTATCGTTATTAATATTTCATCCATGGGTGGTAAAATGACTTTCCCATTGGGTTCATTGTATCACGGGACAAAGTTTGCGGTAGAGGGTATTTCGGAATCAATGCGTTATGAAATGGAACAGATCGGTTGTAAAGTTAAAATCATTGAACCTGGATCAATCGCGACAGATTTTGCAGGTCGATCGTTTGACTTCAATCACGATGAAAACCTCAAAGAATATCAACCGATTGTTACAAAAATATTGACGGTTTTCCCAACTATGATTAAAAGCGCTTCACCAGTAAACATTGTTTCAAAAGTGATTTTTCAGGCAGCTACCGATGGGAAAAGTAAATTAAGATATATGGCAGGAAAAGATGCCAAGATGTTTAATTTCATGAGTAAGGTTTTTGGCTATAACTTTATTGTTTTCATGAATAAAAAGTTTTTTAAATTGTAACGCATGAGTCAATTCATTCATTTAAAATCAATTGCTGATCTTTCACGTCTTTTAAATGAAAGTGACTTTCATCCTTTGGTTGCAGTTGTAGATTTTAGCAAAACCACGGATCACATCGAAGAGGAAACACGAATCACAACTGATTTTTATTCTGTGATGTTTAAGAATTATTGTAAAAGCGCCCTTACTTATGGTCGAAAAGCGATTGATTTTGATGAGGGGAGTTTGATTTGTATGGCACCAAATCAAGTGATTACCATTGACAATGAAATTGAGCCCCGAGATAATCCAATGGGTTGGGGCTTATTTTTTCATCCTGATTTGATTCGAAATACGACACTTAATTCCAAAATGAAAGACTATTCTTTCTTTTCATATGAGATGGCAGAAGCACTTCATTTATCTGAAAAAGAAAAGCAGTTGCTTTACGATTGCATTGTAAAAATTCAGTCGGAAGTTAAAGAAAACATCGATGATTATAGTCAGTCGATCATTGTTTCAACCATTGAACTTTTATTAAATTATTGCTATCGCTTTTATGGAAGACAATTCATTACCCGCAAAGCCACAAATAGAGATGTTTTAGAGAAAGTTGAGACGATATTGAGACAGTATTTTTCTACAGAAACACCCCTTAATGGTTTGCCTACAGTGAAATATCTTGCAGAAACTGTTCATTTGTCTCCAGGCTACCTTGGTGATTTACTCAAAAAAGAAACTGGCATGAATGCTCAGGAGCACATTCATCATGTTGTAATTGAGCATGCCAAAAACACGTTATTAAATACAGACCAGTCGGTTAGTGAGATTGCCTTTGATTTAGGTTTTGAATACCCACAGTATTTCAGTCGTTTGTTTAAACAGAAAACAGGAACAACTCCGTTGAAATTTAGGAATTTGAATTGAGATTAAAGAAGCAGTTTAAGAAATGCAAAAACCCGAGCCTATGACTCGGGTTTTCCTTGTAGCGGGGACCGGACTATTCAGACGTACTGCGTAGTCTGAATGGACCTTGAGAATTTGCTTTACTAAGAAAAGCTCAGACCGCTACGCGTTCTTCCTTTTTTATTGTCTTAACCTTCATCCAAGCAAGGCTTGATTCAGTTTCATCCAATAAAAAAGCCAGTCTCCGACGTGGCGGATGACTGGCTTTTCTTAGTAGCGGGGACCGGACTCGAACCGATGGCCTTCGGGTTATGAGCCCGACGAGCTACCAACTGCTCCACCCCGCAATATATTTTTAATAATTGCTTCAATATTTCAAACTCGGGTTTGATTCCCGACGAGCTACACCGCCGCGGCGGACTCCACCCCGTAATATATCTTTCGTTATTGCTATCTTATTCAATCTATTCAGTTTTGGTGAACTGAAGTTGCAAGGCTTTTTAGCTACGTTTAGCGTTCAATGCGAGAACAAAGATACGACATTTATTGTGATTCGCAACAAATTTTATTAAGCAACTGTTGGACCTTCTCCAAAATCTTTTTCAGAAGACAAGAAACTCAATGCTCCTTCTGCATTTTCAGCCATCAAAATCATTCCTTGTGATTCGATTCCACGGATTTTACGTGGCGCTAAATTCAAGAGCACTAAAACGGTTTTTCCAATGATATCTTCCGGTGCGTAATGTGCCGCAATTCCTGAAACAATCGTACGTTCATCAATTCCTGTGTGGACTTTCAACTTTAATAATTTATCTGCTTTTTCTACTTTTTCTGCTTCCAGGATTTTTCCCATGCGCAGGTCCATTTTGCTAAAATCGTCGAAGTTGATGAGGTCTTTCATAGGTGGATAAAGTGATGTAACTTGATTGCTCGCTTGTAGTTTTTCTACTTCTGACTGTACAAGCTCGTCTTCAATTTTAGTAAATAATATATGCGCGTCGCCAATTTGATGTCCGGCAGCTAATAGCGTTGAACTTCCTAACGAAGACCATGAAAGATTTTCAGCATTCAACATCTTTCCTAATTTCTGTGCCGTGGCAGGCAAGAATATTTGTGTGGCAATCTGTAAGTTCGCCGTAATTTGCAGGGCAACATATAGAATGGTTTGAACACGTTCGGGATCCGTTTTGATGATTTTCCAAGGTTCCTGGTCTGCCAAATATTTATTACCGATGCGCGCAATTTGCATCATTTCAGTTTGTGCTTCACGAATTTTGTAGGCATACATTAATTCTGCGATGCGTCTTGGAGCTTGTTCAATTGCGTCGAAAACTGCCTGGTCCTCTGCGCTAAAGGCAAGTGGACTCGGAACAATTCCTTCGTAATATTTATGTGTTAGTACCAAAGTTCGATTCACGAAGTTCCCGTAAATGTCCGCCAATTCAGAATTGACGCGCGTTTGGAATTCTTTCCACGTAAATTCGGAGTCCTTGCTTTCTGGTGCGATTGCGCTAAGTACGTATTTTAATTCATCAATCTTATCGGGATAAGCTTCTAAATATTCATGCAACCAAACCGCCCAATTACGTGAAGTGGAGAATTTGTCTCCTTCTAAGTTTAAGAATTCGTAGGCTGGAACATTGTCCGGAAGGATGAAATCGCCATGGTCCTTCAAGAGTATTGGGAAAATGATTGCGTGGAATACGATGTTGTCTTTTCCAATAAAATGAACGAGTTTACGATCTCCCGCTTCAGATTTTGTCCAGTAATTTCTCCAATCTTTGCCGTGGTCGAGTGCCCATTGTTTGGTTGCTGAGATGTAACCAATGGGTGCATCTAACCATACATATAAAACTTTTCCATCTGCATTTGGAAGAGGAACCTTGACTCCCCAATCTAAGTCGCGGGTCATGGCACGAGGTTTAAGCCCACCGTTAATCCACGACATGCATTGTCCAATGACTTGGTTTCTCCACATCTTTGGATCGTGTTGTTGAACACCATCAAGTATTCCGTTTTGAATCCATTCTTTCAACCAGGTTTCGTGCTGATCCATGGGTAGGTACCAATGCGAAGTGGATTTCAATATGGGCGTTTTCCCACTTAAGGTTGATTTTGGGTTGATTAAATCGGTCGGACTTAAATCGCTTCCACATTTCTCACATTGATCACCGTAAGCTCCAGTACTTTGGCATTTCGGACAATCCCCAGTAATGTAGCGATCCGCCAAGAATTGCTGGTATTCTTCGTCAAAATACTGTTCGGAAGTTTCTTCAATGAATTTTCCTTGCTCGTGTAATTTCTTGAAAAAATCAGCGGATGTTTCATGGTGTAATTGGGAAGAAGTTCGGTGAAAAATGTCAAATGAAATGTTGAATTTCTCAAACGAATCTTTGATGATGCCGTGGTATTTATCCACGATGTCTTTTGGTGTGAGTCCGTCTTTTTTCGCTCGAAGTGTAATGGCTGCACCATGCTCGTCACTTCCACAAATAAACACCACATCGTGTTCATTCATGCGAAGAAAACGCACAAAAATATCCGCAGGAAGGTAAACTCCCGCGACATGTCCAAGATGCAATGGTCCGTTGGCATAAGGCAATGCGGCAGTTACCGTGTATGTTGCTTTTTTCATCAGGACAAAGATAATAAAAGCTTGGGCATGTTAAGAGCATTTCCTCTTTCTAAAAAGTAAAGGACAAAAAAAAGGATCGACAAGCGACCCTTTTCCTGATTCGAAATTCGAATTATTTTTTCACCACATTGAATTGTGCTGTTTTACCATTTTCAAGTACTACGTTGAAAATGTATACACCTGCTTCAAGGTTGGAAATATTCATATCTGCTTTACCAGCCGTTAAAGAAAGGTTGTTTGTCATCGCAACTTTACCAGCAACATCCGTCACGGTTAATTGAGCAACGCCATCGCCTTCAATCGAAATGGTTACCATATCCGTTGCTGGATTTGGATAAGCAACACCTGAAATCATTGATTCTTCACCAAGACCAATGCTGTTTTTATCGACAAGTCCAACACCAAGTGCACTTGGAAGATCGCTACCAAATCCTACTGCAAAACGATCTAAATCACTTTCGTTAGGGAACAATGGCTGTAAGTAAAAATCAGTATTCCAAGTGTAATTTTGACTTCCGTAACCTAGGTACAATTGTAAATTGAACGTTTGAACACAAGCCAAATAGCGTTGATTGTCTGCTAAAATGATTGGGTTAGGGAATGCACCATAAACCACATCACCTTGCAAATCACTTGGGTAGTTGTAATTTCCAGAAGCAACTTCTGTTAATGTCCAAGCATTGTTCGCTGGGAAATTCGCGTCATTTAAATCTGTGAATGCATCGTCCCAAGTATACAAAGACAACAACATTTCTTCACCATCGAGTGTCACACCAGCGGCAGTAGTTGCCGCAAAGTATAGTCCAGTTACTGCCACACGACTTGCATTTGGATCATTGATAACAGTACATACAGAATAACTACTTGTATTGTTGCTTGGGCGGTAAAAATTCGAAGCGCCCATTGCGTTTGTTACAGGATCAATTGCTGAATACGAAAATAAGGAATCATTCATCGTAAACGTGAACTGAAGTACGTTGTCATTTGGATAATTATCCGCTACTCCTGCATCTGCAGTGTATGTTAGCGTATATGTTCCTGGAGAATAAGTCGCCAAGGAGAAAGCAGGAAATGAGTTTGCCTGACCAGGATAGATGTCAATTCCAGCAGTATCAACCGCTGCCATCGAAAGGCTTGAAATGGTATTGTCGTAAACAATAGCTCCAGATGGATCGGTGATTTTTGCATTGATGGAAACAGCATTTTGAGCCAAGTTTCCTTGATTCGTTACACTTGCACCTACTTCAAAATTAAATTCTGTTCCATTTTGAGCAAGAAGGGAGTGAACCATTCCTCCCTTAGGAGCAAGAGCTTCAAATGCATTTAACGCCAAATCATTTGGGTATAAACCAATTTTGTTTCCAAGAAACATAACAACTGGACCGTTCGCCATTTCAGCAACAAGTGCTTGACCATTCAAAAGATCAATACAAACTACCGGGATGGTAACGTTCGCTCCATTCGCGCCAGTCCCCATATTGATGACCTCGTTTGGGTTACGGTTGACAACAATCACTGCTACCGCTCCAGCTTGTTCTGCGTTTAACGCTTTTAAGCCAAATTCACATGCGCCAGCATTTGGGTTAGTGGTTCCATCACCCCTGAAAACAACGGCAATTTTACCAGCTAAACTTCCAGGAGCAAGAGCTGTACATCCAGAAGCTGATACTGGATTACCTTGTGCATTCAATCCGGTCGTTCCGTCATCCGCCAACTGCAGGGTGTCTTGAACAAATGTTCCAGGAATGGTAAAATCTGGGGTCCCCCAACCGTCGGCAGGTCCAGCCCAGGTGTGCGTATAATTCGCAACAATAGATTGAGGAGAAACTCCCGCTACAATCACTTGCGCATTTGACATGTAGGTCAAAGCGATCGCACTAATCGTAAGTAATAATTTTCTCATAGTAGAATAATTTTAGTTGATTCGTGCTAAAGTTACGATTATTTTAAAAAAATGCAAAGACAGCATTAAACAAAAAAAAAAGCCGACAAAAGCCGGCTTTTTAGTTCTTAGTATTTTGTTATTACCTCAACCAAAGAATGATGTAATAAAATAAAGCGGCAAGTCCTGCACTCACTGGAATGGTGAGTATCCATGCCCAAAGCAAGTTGATGGTTACGCCCCAGCGCACAGCACTAAGTCGTTTTGTGGCACCAACCCCAATAATTGAACCCGTAATGGTGTGTGTCGTTGAAACAGGGATTCCAAACTGAGATACGGTAAACAGGGTCAATGCCCCTGCCGTTTCGGCGCAAACACCTTCCAGCGGTGTCACCTTCGTAATCTTAGTTCCCATGGTTTTAACGATCTTCCATCCACCCATTAAGGTTCCTAATCCGATCATTAAGTAACACCCAAAAGCAATCCAAAATGGCATTGTTTCAGAGTGAACTTTGGTTTTTATTTTAAATCCATCTTTTAATTCGCTGGTTTTTTGATCCACATAGTTTCCAAAAATACCCGCATACGCATAATCCAAGTTCAATGTTTTCTTCGTGAAAACGGTATCGTTTGTTTTCGCATCACACAAAGCATCTCCTAGGGTATACACTTCAATTTTGCCCAAACTATCATCGATTTCCTTATAACTTGGAATGTTTGCATTCACATATGACGGAGAAACTTTTCCCTCTTTGTTATAAACGACTTCTCCGGTTTTTGCATCCAGAATCTCTTTGTGTTCCAAGAAATAAATGGTGCTATCGAAGCGCGCAACTTCAGGTTTGAATTTTTCTAACTTATCCTCTTCGTTTTGGTATTCTATTTGCATCAATTCCGTGATTTGCAAGTCTTTCGGAACCGATTGATCTAATTTTCCTTGGCGTCCCATGTTGCCGTATACAAGCAATGCTGCACAGATAATTCCCATCACTTTTTGTGAATCAGCTCCACCGTGACCCAGTGAGAAAGCTGCGGATGAAAGTAACTGTAGGCGTTTGTGCATATTTGCTTCCTTCAGTGCAGATGGTTTTTTACCGTATTTAAGTTCGAACCAGATGTAAACGAGAATAAAAACTGCAATCATACCGATAACGATGTAAAGCATAATTGGCTTCATATCGATGTAAACAATCATGTATTCCATAACCATAATCGTCACCGCAGAAAGTGCTAAAATGACCAGCATTTTTTTCCAAAAGGAACGACTGATGGTTACAACTGCAATCAAATAAGCGATAAAACCACCGATGATCGGAGCCAGGAAAATAAACAAAACCACTTTTAAAATTTCGCCTGATTCAATGACACCAAATCCAGCGTGAGCTACAGCGGCACCCGCGAAGCCACCAATAAGTGTGTGCGATGAAGAGGATGGAATACCTAACCACCATGTCAGTAAGTTCCAGAAAGTGGCTGCAAGTAACCCAGCGAGGATTACCCACAGGTCAATTGCATTGCTATCCACCGTTTTGGCAACGGTGTTTCCCACGCTCATATCAAACACCCAAAAGGCAATTATGTTAAAGGCTGCAGCCCAAACAACGGCTTGAAATGGAGTTAATACTTTGGTGGAAACTACTGTAGCAATGGAATTCGCGGCATCGTGAAACCCATTTACTAAGTCGAACAATAGGGCGATCGCAATCACCACAATTAATAGAGTAAACATATACGTTTGTTCTAGTGAGTTAAAATTAAGCGTATTTTACTACGATGGATTCGATTACGTTTCCAGCATCTTCGCATTTGTCCGTAGCGATTTCCATTACTTGATAAAGCTCTCGACGTTTGATCAATTCTTTCGCATCAACATCTGAGTTAAACAATTTCTCAATGCTCATATCAAAAATGTTGTCCGCATTGTTCTCAATGCTATTGATTTTGATGACACACTCGATGATTTTCTGTGTGTTTTTCAAGTTGCGAAGCTCCATTACAGCAGCTTTCACAGCAGTAACGGCATCCAGAATTGCTTCTGCCGTTTTTTGAATTCCTTGATCTGAAATTGGATCAATTTGGTAGAAATTTATTTTTTTCCCTGAAGCATATACGTAATCTGCAATGTCATCTAACGCTGATGCCAAACTATGGATGTCCTCACGGTCGAAGGGAGTGATGAAGTTTTTTCCAAGTTCAATAAAAATTTGATGTGTGATATTATCATTTTGATGTTCAATATCTTGCATCTCAGAAATGTATGCAGCACGCTTTCCGAAATCAGGTTCTTGAACTACCTGAACCAATTTTTTAGCAATAGCCTCTAGGTTATCACTTGCTTGTTCAAATAACGAATAGAACACTTTGTCTTTAGGTAAAAAGTAACTTAAAATTCCAGCCATAACATTAATTTTTTGACAAATGTAGGCTCTTAGGTTGGTCAGGCAAAGGGTTGCTTGCTTTGATAACGTAAACATAACATTCGAAGAAATGACCTCCCTTATCGTTTTTTACAACTCCTTGATATTTGGATGGTTATGAACGATTTCAATCAATTTATTTGGTCGAAAATCACCTTTTTGGCGCCTCAATGTTAAGAAAAGGTTATGAAAATTATATAAAAGTTAAATCAAAATGAACCCAATGTTAAGCTAATGTGAATAAGCTAGTTTTGCCTTCAAAATTTACCTCATGAAAGAAATAAAAATAGTAGCTATTGCCTTAACATTCATTTTGTTAAAGTCAAATTTGGTCTCTGGACAGGTGGCAAATGACACCACGAAAAAAAACACTACCACATCAAAAAAGTGGTTTGAATCGATTAACATTCGCGGTTATGCACAGGTTCGATACAATGGCTTGTTGCAAACAAACGAAGATTTAGAATGTGAGCAATGTGACAAAAGCTGGGGTGGTGAAAATGGTTTTTTTATTCGCCGTATGCGCATTATTTTCTTTGGACAAATTAATCCACGTGTTTACTTTTACGTACAACCTGATTTTGCGAGTGCACCATCATCATCAACCTTACATTTCACACAATTACGTGATGCTTACTTTGATTTAGGTATTGACAAGGAAAATGAATTCAGATTAAGAATTGGGCAAAGCAAAGTCCCATATGGCTTTGAAAACATGCAATCTTCTCAAAATCGTTTACCCTTAGACCGTGCAGATGCCATGAATTCTGCTGTAAGTAATGAGCGTGACTTAGGTGTATTCTTCTATTGGGCTCCAACGAAAATACGTAAACGCTATTCCTCATTGGTAAACGATGGATTGAAAGGTTCTGGCGACTATGGTGTTTTTGGTATTGGAGCATACAATGGTCAAACGGCAAATAAACCAGAATTGAACGTAAATCGTCACGTTGTGGCAAGGTTGAGTTATCCTTTTGAAGTGAAAAACCAAATTTTCGAACCAGGAATCCAAGCGTATAAAGGACAATTTACGCTTTCAAGTTTGTCCTCAGGTGTAAAAACGAATTTAACGAAAACATATGCTGACGAACGCATCGGAGGAACTTTTGTTCTTTATCCAAAACCATTTGGAGTTTTAGCAGAGTACAATGTTGGAAATGGTCCCGAATTCGACAAATTAGCTGATTCTATCACCACACAACGCCTTCACGGTGGATTTATTACGGCTTCTTATAAGTTCGATTTTAAAGGACAAACGCTCATTCCATTTATTCGTTATCAGAAATACGACGGTGGTAAAAAACACGAATTGGACGCTCGAAGTTATGAAGTCGAAGAACTAGAAATCGGCGCTGAATGGCAATGGAATAAAAACTTTGAATTGGTTGTCATGTATACCATGTCCTCCAGACGATTCGAGGATTATGCCAAACAGAGTAATTATCAACGTGGAAACCTGCTGCGCATACAGGCTCAGGTCAATTTTTAACGAAATAAAAAAGGGGAGCAGTGCTCCCCTTTTTTTATGCATAAACGCTACAGGCTATTTCGCCTCCGCAAATTTTGCTGCAACAAATCCCCAATTCACTACATGGAAGAATGATTGAATGTAATCCGGTCTTCTGTTTTGGTAATTTAAATAGTAGGCATGCTCCCAAACATCCAACGCAAGAATCGCTGTTCCTTGACATCCTTCACCCATCAATGGATTGTCTTGATTTGCCGTCGAACAGATTTCTAATTTTCCGTTTGTGACACACAACCAAGCCCATCCTGAACCAAAACGAGTCGTTGCAGCTTTCGCGAATTCTGCTTGGAAGTTCTCAAATGATCCAAATGCTTCGTTTATAGCACCTGCTAATTCTCCTGTTGGAAGTCCACCACCATTTGGCGACATGCATTCCCAAAATAAATTATGGTTCCAGAATCCACCACCGTTGTTTCTAACTGCAGGCAGATCTTTACATACTTTCAGGATCTCCTCAATGGATTTGCCCTCTAAATCTGTTCCAGCAATGGCATTGTTTAGGTTGGTGGTGTACGCTTGGTGGTGTTTCGAATGGTGAATTTCCATCGTACGTGCGTCGATGTGTGGCTCTAATGCATCGTATGCATAAGGTAAAGTTGGTAATTCAAATGACATATTTTTATTTTTTTATGTTAACTACTAAAGGACAAAATTAATCATTAAACAAGTTTGCGTGTTGAAATGTTCTTTATATATGAATAGATTTCATTTATGAAACTATCCTGTGTATAATGCGTAATTTTGAACCATGAGTGTAGAACGACCGATTTCTGATTGGATTCCCATGTCCTTCAAGGAAGCTGAAAAGCGTGGATGGGATGAATTTGATGTCATTTTAATTTCAGGTGATGCGTATGTAGATCACCCAAGTTTTGGAACGGCTGTGATTTCCCGAATCATTGAAGATGAAGGACTTCGCATCGGTATCGTTGCGCAACCAAATTGGAAAGATGATTTACGTGATTTCAAAAAATTAGGTAAACCAAGGTTGTTTTTTGGCGTGACCGCCGGATGCATGGATTCCATGGTGAACCACTACACTGCGAATAAACGCTTGCGATCAACCGATGCGTACACTCCTGGCGGACAAGCCGGATTTCGTCCAGATTATGCATCGACCGTTTATAGTCAAATATTAAAATCACTTTACCCAGATGTTCCGGTAGTTCTCGGGGGAATAGAAGCATCTTTGCGTCGTGTTACGCATTACGATTACTGGAAAGACCAGTTGATGCCTTCCATTTTGGTGGATTCAGGTGCAGATTTATTGGTTTATGGCATGGGAGATCAGCCATTGAGAACATTGCTGAAACTCATGAAGCGAGGCGTTCCATTTCATCAGGCGAAAACCATCAATCAGGTTGCTTTTTTGAATCCGAAGTCAGAAGAATTGCCTCGAAACAAAAATTGGGAAACAGTGGAATTGGCCAGTCATGAAACATGTTTGGTGGATAAAGTACAGTACGCTTCGAACTTTAAAGTAGTAGAAGTGGAATCCAATAAATGGGAAGCTAATCGGATCATTCAAGATGTCGGTGATCAAACACTCGTGATCAATCCTCCGTTCAAAACAATGACGGAAAATGAAATCGATCAAAGCTTTGATTTACCATACACTCGCTTACCCCATCCAAAATACAAGAAACGAGGAGCCATTCCAGCCTACGACATGATTAAATTTTCCATCAACATGCACCGCGGTTGTTTTGGTGGATGTAGTTTCTGTACCATCTCTGCGCACCAAGGAAAATTCATCGCTTCGAGAAGTGAAAAATCCATCCTAAGTGAATTAGAAGAGTTGGTGAATCATCCGGAATTTAGAGGATACATTTCCGATATTGGAGGTCCTTCAGCCAATATGTACAAAATGAAAGGGAAAGATGAAGCCATTTGTGCAAAATGCGTTTCACCAAGTTGCATTCATCCCGTGATTTGCAATAACTTGGATACATCCCACGAACAAATGACGAAGTTGTATCAGAAAATTGATAACCATCCGAAAGTGAAAAAAGCGTTCGTTGGATCTGGAATTCGTTATGATTTACTGGTGGATGATTTCAATAAAAACAACGAAGATGGCAACCACGATGCATACATCGAACAAGTCATCACGCGCCACGTGAGTGGAAGATTAAAAGTGGCACCTGAACACACATCTGATGCAACGCTTCGTGTGATGCGAAAGCCATCCTTCAAATACTTCCATAAATTCAAAGAGAAGTACGACAAACTGTCGGAAAAACATGGATTAAAACAGCAATTGATTCCTTATTTTATTTCGTCGCACCCTGGTTGTGAGGAAGAGGACATGGCAAATTTAGCTGCTGAAACAAAAGAAATGGGCTTTCAATTGGAACAAGTTCAAGATTTTACACCGACACCAATGACGGTTGCTGAGGTAATTTATTATACGGGCATACATCCATATACCTTAAAGCCAATCAAGACAGTGAAAACAAGAGAGGAAAAGTTAAATCAAAATCGATTCTTCTTCTGGTACAAACGCGAAAACAAAGATTGGATTAAACAACGATTAACCAAAGCCAAACGTCCAGATTTAATTGAAAAACTTTTGGGTGAAACGCCTCAAAATGAGAAAGTACCCAAATGGTTATCGGACAAAAGAAACAATCGTAAATAATTTGAACGTTTGTTAAAATTGTTAATTTCCTTCCGTTATCGAAATAAAAACTGAAACATTGCCAACATGAAAAAATCATTGATCCTTCTATTGTTGTTCATTGCAGGACAATCCTATAGTTTCTCCCAAGACACCTTAGTAGAGGAAGAATATGCGGAAGAGGAACCAAAAACTTTCGCTTCCACGCGCATCGTATCCGGACATTCCGTTGAAACCCTTGAAAAAGGCATCATGGATTTTCGCATCGAACACCGATTCGGAGACATTGCGGGGAGCAATGGAGGTTTTCAAAACATGTTTGGTTTTGACATGCTATCTGATATGCGCATTGCCTTAGAATATGGAATTACGGATAACATCATGATTGGTTTTGGTCGTTGCAAAGGAACAGGAGCACCTTACCGATCTTTATTAGATGGTTTCGCGAAATACCGTTTTTTAACCCAGAAGAAAAATGAAATGCCCATTTCAATGGCATTGATCGCGGGTTCATCGTTTACGTATATGAAAGCATCCACCGATTTATCCCAAGTAAATAGTTTTCCTAAAGTCGCTCATCGCTTTGCTTATTTCACTCAGTTAAATGTGGCTCGCCATTTTGGAGAAAAAGCATCGCTTGCCTTAATGCCGACTTATGTTCATCGAAACTATGTTGCGGCAGATGATGTGAACGATTTAATTGCACTAGGAGGTGCTTTTCGAGTGAAGTTAACGAGTCGTTTTGCGATTGTTGGAGAATATTATCAAGTATTTTCTGATAAGGATTTTCGTCAAACGGGTTATAAAAACTCTTTAGGAATTGCTTTGGAATGGTTCACATTTGGACACAGCTTTACCATTAATTTAACGAACGCAGCAGGACTGGGTGAGACACAATTCATTCCTTATACGTTTGAAAGCTGGGGCAGCGGACAATTCCGTTTTGGATTCAGCGTGAGCCGTAAATTTTCGTATGAATAATTTAAACTTGAAAAAAATGAAAAAATCCATCTTCTCGATTGCACTTATTGCATTTACAGTTCTTGCGACTTCACTGGCTTGGATGCCTACCGGACATTACGAAGTTTCCGAAGGATACGACATTGATTTTAAAAGCAAAGATCCTTCAGGTTCCTTTAAAAAAATGGATGGAAGTGTGGAATTCGATGAATCAAACATTGAGTCAACACAGTTCAATTTGAAAATTGAGGTAAAGTCCATTTCTACCGGAAATGGGATGATGAATAAAAAATCACAAACGGCGGAGTGGTTTGACGGAGCGAAATACCCTTACGCGAAATTTAAATCAACAAAAGTCACTAAGAAAGGAACAGAACTGACAATCGTAGGAGACTTGACCATAAAAGGGACCACGAAGCAATACACCATTCCTGCAACCTATTCCAAAAGCGGTGATAAAGTTACCTTCAAAGGAACGTTCAATGTCAATCGCATGGATTTCAAAGTAGGAAAGAAAAGCGGAACTGTTCCAGATTTAATGAAAGTTTCTTTTCAAGTTCCGACTACAAAAAAATAAGAGGTGAGTGTAACGCTTGGATTTGTCAGTGCGATGGTTGCCGGTACAATCGGAGTGCTTTACACGTACTTTTATTACCATTACTTGTTTGATTTTTCTTCCGTTTTACCCTTATGGAAGGTCTTTTTCGGTTTGACTTCTTTTACTTTGTTGTTCTACTATTTACAGTACTTCATGATAAAATGGATCAAACAGAATGCAAGGTTTTGGTTTGCACTGATTTTTTCATTGGGATCTTTCATCAGCATTTTATACCCGATCGTGGAAAAAGTGTACGTAGATGCACCTGAGTTTTATCCAGGATTCGTCATTCCGCTTCACTTCTTACCGATTCTCATGTTATTTACCTTTTCAAATTTAACCTCCAAACAATGACACGATTCTTTTTCATTTCAATATTCTCCGTGTTTTTCATCAGTTCTTGCACAAAAGAAAAGACACCGTATACTGAAGCGCCAACATGCAACGACACGATTTCCTTTGCGAATGACGTTTTACCGGTAATCCAACAAAGTTGTACGGGTTGCCATGATGTTGGAAACGGAGCAGGAGGATATGAATTATCCAATTACGACAATGTTTCAGCGCATGCAAATGCGGTACTTGGTTCGATGAGAAATGCGGGCTATCAACTCATGCCACAAGGAGGACCTGCACTTCCTGATTCTACCATTCAATTAATTGAATGTTGGATTTACCAAGGCAAACAGAATAATTAACCGCTCGTCGTTCATGCGCTTTTTTGTTTATTACATCATTCTTTTCGCACAATTTTCCTTTGCTCAAGGGAATAGATCGATGCTTTATGCACAAGCAACGGAATTCGGTTACCGCCATCAATACAAAGAATCTGAAGAATTATTGACCCAGATCATTGACTTATACCCGATGGATTCCATGGCATATTTTGATCGAGCAATCATGCGTGAAAATTTGGGAGATACCCTTGGTGCCATTTCAGATTTAACCAAGGAAATAAACATTGATGGTGAAAATGCCGACAATTATTTTTTACGTGGGATGCTGTTGCATAAAACGCGTCAATTCAGTTCTGCTTTAGCGGATTTTAAAAAAGTAATTGAACTTGATTTCGGGAACGCGGATGCTCATTTTTTTGCTGCTCAACTGATTTTAGCACTCCATAAAAATCCTTATCCAGCCAAACGACAATTGAAACAGTGTTTAAAGGTCAACCCAGCCCACCGGGAAGCACAAGAATTGCTTCGTGGCATCGATTAGACATGTTATTTAGAATCATTTAAAATCAAGGCTTTTAAAGAGAAATTCTCAAAAAACGCATATTTAAATCGTATCTTTGTTTAATAAATAACCACAAAATGAAAACAATTTTCCTCTCGCTCTCCTTATTTACATGTGTTTTGATGCATGCACAAACACAAGGAACCTTAACCTTGAGTTTTACTCAGACTCCTCATACATCTTATCAAGGCACCAAAAATGTCATGGCAGTTTGGATTCAAACTAGTACCGGAGCTTTTGTGAAAACACGAGCACGCAATGCTGGCGGAGGAACTTCCGACCATTTGGCTGTTTGGGCGGTAAATTCGGGTGGTTCTGCGGCTAATTGTATGTCGGCAAATTGCAATACAGTTGGTGGAACGACAGGTGCGACCCTCACAAATTTTTCCACACGTTCCTTTACTTGGGACGGCACGGATGCTTCGGGTAATAATGTACCGGACGGAACGTATAAAATTACAGTGGAAAGCACATGGAATCATGGTTCTGCAGCAACAACGACTCGTTCTTATACCTTTGTAAAAGGTACATCAGCGGATGTGCAAACGCCTGCAGCTGATGCTAATTTCACAGCAATAAGCTTAGCATGGAATCCTGCTTCATCTGGCCTTGAAAGTAAAGAAGGTGAAGTAATTGCAAGCATCCATCCCAATCCTAGTATGAATGGATCGTTCACGGTTGATTTTAACAAAGCGACAAAAATATCGGTTATGAATCTAGCGGGAGAAGAAATATTAAGTGAAGCGATAAAACAAAATGAGCTTACGAAAACAGTCAATTTAACAAACATGCCAAACGGCGTTTATTTTATTTGTGTTTGGAACGGAACTTCCGTTTCTAAAAACAAAGTTGTGATTGAAAAATAAAAAACAAAAATAACGAAGGAAAAAGGGGAGCTCGCTCCCCTTTTTTTATTGTTTATCGGCGATCCAATCGATTAACTTAGGGGTTATAAAGACTTGGTATTTTCCGTCCGCATCGCTGTAAATAAGGTAAGCCTGAATTTCTGGGTGCTCTTCTAAAAACAGTTTCGCTTTGTCCAAGCCCATCACCAAAATGGCCGTTGCTAATGCATCAGATGAGATGCATTGATCCGTAAAAATGGATGCGCTAAGCAATTGATTACTGGTTGGAATTCCCGTTTTCGGATTAATGTGATGAGCGATCTTTACGCCATTTTCGACCGTAAATTTCCGGTAATTACCGGAAGTGGCCACTCCGATATCTTCCAGTTCAAATAAGATCGTTATTGGATTTTTTGATTCCTTGTTTTCGATGGGTTGTTCAAGACCGACCTTCCATGCTTGCCCATCCCGTTTTCCATGAACATAAACCTCGCCGCCAATTTCAACCACAAAAGATTTGACTCCTTTTTGTATTAAAAAATCGGAGACTAGGTCAACCGAATATCCTTGTGCAAAGGCATTGAAATCGAGTGATACACGCGGATCACTTTTTGTAATCTTGCCATCAGTTAACGTGATTTTCTCAAATCCGACAAATGTTAACAAGCTATCGATTTTTGTTTGTTCTAATTTGTCTTTTTTTTCCGGACCGAATCCCCATGCATTGACGAGTGGATAGACGGTCGGATCAAAAGCCCCCCCTGTTAAAAGCCAAATTTCCTTTGCCTTTAAAAAACAAGCATCGAAATAGTCATCGGTTCTTCCATATTTCAGGTTGTGATTGATTTTTGAAATCAAAGAATTGGATTGATACGTTGAAACGGAGGAATCAAACTTTTTAAATAAACGCTCAATTGGTTTTTTAAAGTTTCTATTTTTCGCATCAATGTACTGGATGTGATAACTTGTGCCTTGCGTAAATCCTTCTATGTATTTCACTTCGTGTTGAGCCGTAAGGATGTTCGAGTTGAATATCCAGAGGCTAATAAATACCTTCCATTTCATCAATCTAAGGTAAGCATAATCCAAAGATTAGAATGAGATTCCAGCCGCTTTACTAGAATAGAATCCTTTTGATTGCACAATGGATTGCTTGAGCGTAGAAAATTCTTGAGACTTACCAAGCGCTTTATAACATAGCAATAAGTACCATTGTTGCTCTTCGTCGAAATTATCAAATTTGGCTGAATGGATTACGTTAAGTCGTTGTTCGCAAAGAGAAAACTGCTTTAAATTATATAGACAAAGGGCAGAATAAAATAGTGCATTGACATCATCTGGATAGGTGCTAAGAATCTGATCAAGTCCAATTAACGCTGCTTTATATTCACCTTGATTGAAATCATGTAAATTCCCACTTAGAAAATTCATGTAACTGTATTCCCAGAACTCTTTATCCTCGGCATCCGAATGTGGCGTTTCTTGAGCAGCAGGTGTGCCAGTTAATAAACTAGATTTTTCTTGCCGTACTTTTTTTCGGTAATATCGGTAATCGAGAACTTTTAAGTCCTGCACATAAGTTTCCATGGCAAAATTAGCGCGAGATTTTAAAGGCATACGTTCTAATTTGTCAATTTTATGCAAGGGAATTTGAACGATTTCATCGCTTGGAAAATCAGGATGTTCATTGGTCCGAAACACCATTCCTTTATCCTTCTCTTTAAATTCTTTTTGAATTTTCTGTGGCAATAATTGTTTCTCAACTGGAATGGCAATAAAGGATTGAATTTTATTGCTTGGAATAGGTTTTATTAAAATGTTCTTTGAATGATTCTTTGCTAACATTTTAGGCCTTGCTGTGGTATGGCCGGGACGGCTCATTTGGTAAGTCAACCATAATAACAAAGGAATGGCAACGAAGATGGAAGTTTTCCAAATGCGATTTCTTCCGCGGTAATAGCGTTTATCTAGTTTGTTTAAACCATGGAGGGCATTCGGATGATCTTGATAACCATCTAATGCATCCGAAAGAAAAGGATCTTTTAAACTTTCTTGCTCCAGCGCATGCTTCTTTTGCGAAGCCATATCCTTGAAATACGATGAAAATACCTTTCGATTATTTTTCATGACCTTCCTTTCTTTTTTCTAATAATATTTTCAAATTTCTGCGGCCATTTTGCAAATGACTCTTTACCTCTTTTAAGGTGAAATGTGTGATGGTTGCCACTTCTTCGTAACTCTTTTTTTGCAGGTAAAACAATTGGATACAGAGGCGTTGTTCTTGTTTTAATTCCTCGAAAACCATGATCAAGCTTTCTATTAATTCGTCTTTTTCAAGTTTTTCGTCTAAACGCTGATCACTGTCGTCGTAAAGCACGTCATCTTCTTTCAATTCCTGGTTCATTTTGTTCGCACGAAGAAACATGAGGCTGCTATTTCGTGCAGAAACATAAATCCAACTTTTAAAATGTTGAACTTGGTGTTGTAGTAATTTTTCTGTTAATGAAGCAAAAAGCGACAAGGTGATGTCTTCTGCGTTTTCAATTTGTTTGACGTATTTCAAACAAACTCCAAAAACTAAATGACTGTAGCGTTGGTATAATTCATCGATGCAACTTGTCCATTGTTTTTCCTTATAAAGAGAAATAATCTCTTCATCACTTAATTTCCGTACATGTGACTTTCTATTTAGCAGCATCAATTACAAAGATGTACTAATCTGTCCTTTTCCACAAAAGATCTTTCTTTTATTTTGATTGAATTCAAAATGGTATTGTGTTATTTTCCTAAAATTAATGAAGAAACAGGAAGGGTTGTGTTATAATTGAAGTCCAATCGACTTATTTTTTTGCAAGCTCCTGAAATAATTCAACATTTTTTTTTCTGCTAGAGAATTTCTTGTTTCCCAATTCCGGGATGATCAATTTACTTTTTTTTTTGCAGCTATAGTTAAATTTAGTTAAGCGGATGAGACAGGAAGAAATCGAAATCTTGATACTATATAAATGATGCCTCAAAAAAGATTCTTCACGAAATCAGTTAGTTAACTGCAATTATGAGAAAAAGAGTAACCTTTCCATTTGTTATCCGTTAAAATCCTCCGGGCCTCGCAGCAAAAAAATAAAAAAAACTTTTAAAAAAGTGTTGCAGATCCAAAAAGAGTATATATCTTTGCACCCCGCAACTGAGATAAACAACGGTTTGTCAAACGGGAAAAAGTCTGAAAAAGTGAAATAGAATGGGAGTTCTATGAACGACAGAAGAAGTTCTTTGAAGTATTGAGAAATAAGGAAACAGCGTTT
>Ga0208592_1000059_pt1 | contig 31399 bp, 33 predicted proteins | sample LakMenE18May10ns_FD_150712 | JGI IMG/M metagenome (GOLD analysis project Ga0208592, IMG submission 150712) | Freshwater microbial communities from Lake Mendota, WI - 18MAY2010 deep hole epilimnion ns (SPAdes) | ecosystem: Environmental > Aquatic > Freshwater > Lentic | place: Lake Mendota...
GGTGCCCGCTTCAGGCGGAGCAATGATAATTCGCTCTAGCCCAAAGCCTGGCTCGGCATCTAAGACCATGAACCCAGCAAGGCTCTGTGCCTCTACTCCCTTATATAGATTCACCAGCTGAGCAAGCGAGAAACTTTCCAACAAGTAAGACTTGGCTGGATCGCTCTGAGTTTCCGGTCCTTCAGTTTGCAGATATTTTCCGGTCTGCTCTAAAAACGCTTGGGCTTGAACTGATTCCATCAATGCTTCTCTGGCGCCTTCAGCTACTGCCAAACTCTCCGCAAAACCAATCCCGACACTCAAGCTTGCCGTTGATTCGCCGTCTTCTAGTAAAACGCTTGAATTTGCGATAACCCAATAGCCCGAGACAACTTCATCTGCTGCACGCTGCAACCGATTGGACACAATAAACACATTCTGCGTATCTATGAAGATTTGTGCTTGAACGAGCTTATTTGCCGCTGCCGCCGTTAGTGGCTCACCGGGTTTTTCTGTTGCGGTAAGTACAAGTGGTTTTTGACTTTGATCTTCTGGTTCAACTTCTGTGAAGGATCTTTCCAGCTGCCACTGACCCAATAAAGCAAAGACCGCTGCCACAGCGAGCGCCAGAAACAATCCCGCAATCCACTTTGGTCTTCTTGCCACCTGAGACCAGGTTGGGTTAGTCATTAGCTCTTGACGTAAGGGGCAATTACAACTTCAACACGTTGGAATTCTTTTAGATCGGAATATCCGGTGGTTGCCATCGATCTTGCTAGCGCTCCAACAATGTTTGATGCGCCATCGGCGGAAGAAGAAGGTCCGGTAAGAATCTGTTTCAATGATCCAGTTTGCTCAACTCTGACTCGGTTACCTCTTGGAAGTTCTGGATGGAAGGTCTCTTGGCCCCAGTGCCAGCCTCTTCCTGGAGCATCTTTGGACCGGGCAAGAATTGATCCAAGCATCACAGCATCAGCTCCGCAGGAGATTGCCTTAACTATGTCTCCTGAGGTTCCAAGGCCTCCGTCGGCAATAACGTGAACATAGCGGCCCCCGGACTCGTCCATGTAGTCGCGCCTAGCCCCTGCAACATCAGCTACCGCAGTAGCCATCGGGGCGTGGATACCCAGAACCGCTCGGGTTGTAGAGGCAGCGCCACCACCAAAGCCAACCAGGACCCCAGCTGCACCGGTGCGCATCAAATGCAAGGCTGCGGTGTAGTTTGCTACCCCTCCAACAATTACAGGGACATCCAGCTCGTAGATGAACTCTTTCAAGTTCAAGGGCTCTGAGTCTTTGGCAACATGCTCTGCTGAGACAGTGTTTCCGCGAATGACAAAAAGGTCAACGCCAGCCTTGAGAACCACATCGCTGAACTGAACTGTTCGCTGCGGTGATAGCGCCGCTGAAACGGTGACTCCACCGGCTCTAATTTGTGCAATGCGATCGCGAATTAGTTCTGGCTTAATCGGCTCAGCATAAATCTGTTGCATTCTTGCGGTGGCTTCGGACTCTTTGAGCTTAGAAATTTCCTCAAGGAGTTTTTCTGGCTTGTCATACCTGGTCCAGAGACCTTCCAAATCCAAAACACCTAGTCCGCCTAGTTTTCCCATTTCAATAGCAGTGTCTGGAGACATCACCGAGTCCATCGGTGCCGCAAGAATCGGCATTGAGAACTGGTAGGCGTCAATTGACCAACTGGTTGACACATCTTTTGGATCGCGTGTTCTCCTTGTTGGGACGATTGCGATGTCATCAAAAGCGTAGGCACTCTTGGCGCGCTTGTTTCTTCCAATTTCTATTTCGGTCATGAATCTACTTCCTAGCGAGTTCCGTAGTTCGGGGCTTCAATGGTCATTTGGACATCGTGCGGGTGTGACTCTTTGAGTCCAGCAGCTGTAATGCGAACAAACTTTCCTTTTTGCTGAAGTTCAGGGATGGTGGAGCCACCAACGTAGCCCATTGATGCCCGTAATCCACCAATTAGTTGGTGGGTTACGGAAGCTACTGATCCGCGGTAGGGAACCTGCCCCTCGATACCTTCTGGAACAAGCTTGTCTTCGCGCAATACATCGTCTTGGAAGTAACGATCCTTGGAGTAGCTCTGGGCCTCTCCCCTGGACTGCATGGCTCCAAGGGAACCCATACCTCTATACGTCTTGTATTGCTTGCCGCCTACGAAGGTTATTTCCCCTGGCGCCTCGTCGGTACCGGCAAGCAGGGAACCAATCATAACGGCGTTGGCCCCAGCAACTAGAGCCTTCGGGATGTCTCCAGAAAATTGCAATCCGCCGTCGGCAATAACTGGAACTCCGGCTGGCTTGCAAGCCAGGCTTGCTTGGTACACCGCGGTGATCTGTGGAACACCAACACCGGCGACTACTCGCGTGGTGCAAATTGATCCTGGACCAACTCCGACCTTTACGCCGTCGGCTCCCGCGTCTACTAGTGCCTGCGCACCTTCTCTTGTTGCTACGTTGCCGCCGACAACATCAACATTTTTTGCAAATGGTTCTGCTTTTAGCTTGGCAACCATTTCCAAAACCGCTTTGTTGTGACCGTGGGCTGTGTCAACAACCAAAATGTCAACACCAGCGTCAACAAGTGCCATTGATCTCTCCCAGGCATCGTTACCAACACCAACTGCGGCAGCAACGAGCAATCTTCCGCCAATATCTTTGGATGCCAGAGGATACTTTTCACTCTTGTCAAAATCCTTCACAGTAATTAGTCCGCGAAGTTTTCCTCTGTCGTCAACCAACGGTAGTTTCTCAATGCGGTGTTGAGCAAAAATTGCAATCGCTTTATCTGGAACAATCCCTACCGGTGCGGTGACCAGTGGCATGGGTGTCATTACGTCCTTGACCAAAGTAGTGGTTCGTTGCACATCCAGCACAAATCTCATATCGCGGTTGGTCACAATGCCAAGGAGCAGTCCATCCTCGTCAATAACAGGCAACCCGGACACTCGGAATTTGCCGCAAAGATCATCTACCTCTTGAATTGTCGCTAGCGGTCCAATAGTTACTGGATGAGTGATCATTCCAGCTTCTGACCTCTTTACTAGATCCACTTGGCTGGCTTGGTCTTCCAAGGAGAGGTTCCGGTGCAAAACACCGATTCCACCCTGCCTGGCCATGGCTATGGCAAGCCTTGCCTCGGTAACGGTGTCCATGGCAGAAGAAAGCAGGGGGATGTTGATTTCGACTCTTTTGGTCACCCGGGTTTTGGTATTTACCTGAGACGGGACCACGTCAGATTCACCAGGAAGGAGAAGGACGTCATCGTAGGTCAGACCAACTAGGCCAAAAGGGTCTGACTGGGCCATTTGGTGCCTAACTTTAGGTTGGTTTCAGGAACGTTCTCCTAGTCTAGTTTTTTATCACCTCTTAATACAGTGCTATTCTTTTGTAAACCCTGAAAGTTAGGGCAAATGCTTAGGTAGGGCATCGATGCCCAGAAATGACATGGAGGCACGTTGAACCTCTTAGAAGCCCGAAATGGTTCAAAGAAGTGGCTTCAGCTATTGATGCTGGCGATTGTGGCCTCTATATCTTTGGGTGGCCTTTTCGCGACTAGCGCCTCAGGCGACGAGGTGGGCGAAGATCTTCCTTACAGAGTGGCCGGAAACGTAAAGAATGAGGGTGAACCGCTCGAGGGTGTCCGGATTGTGGTTGCTGGATCTGGTTACACTGCCGAAACAGTTACTGACGCAGAGGGTAAGTGGGTTATTGGAGTTCCAGAGATGACAACTTACTCTGTGACCCTAGATCAAACAACACTTCCTAGTGGTATCGCAGTGATTGAAGAGGGTGGGGCAGAGCAATCGGTGGAGATTGGCCCAAGTGGCTCTACAATCAAGAACTTCTTTATTGGAGAAGGCGAGCGGATTACCGTTAACTTCGCCGATCAACTCGTCGCCCGACTTGTTTATGGTTTGAACTTTGGTCTAATGCTCGGACTCGCTTCAGTTGGCCTTTCATTGGTTTTTGGTACGACAAAACTTTCAAACTTTGCTCACGCAGAAATGGTGACTTTTGGAGCTATAGCCGCCTTCTTTGTTAGCACTTTTCTCAATGCCCCGATTTGGATTGCGATTCCAGCAGCAGTGCTCATAAGTGCTGCCACTGGCTATGGCTTGGATGCTGGAATATGGAAACCTCTTCGCAAAAGGGGCTTGGGGCTAGTGCAACTCATGATTGTTTCAATTGGTCTTTCCCTAGCCGTCAGATACATTTACCTTTACTTCATTGGTGGTGGAACTGAACAGCTTCCAGGTTTTGAAGCACCTAAAGTCAAAATCTTTGGTGCCACGGCATTAAGTTACATTGACATTGTCAGCATGGTTCTCAGTATTTTGGTGATTATTGGATTTGCTCTTTGGCTACTTTTCAGTCAAACCGGAAAAGCAACTAGGGCAATCTCCGACAATTCTGACTTAGCTTCCGCCTCGGGCATAGACGTAGACCGAGTGATCCGAATTGTGTGGGTACTGGCAGCTGGTCTAGCTGGATTGTCGGGGGTTTTGTGGGCTTACTTCCGACCAGGAATCAAATGGGATATGGGTGCCCAGATTTTGCTTCTGATATTCGCAGCGGTTACCCTTGGCGGTCTTGGCACAGCGTTTGGTGCGCTCCTTGGTTCGCTAATTATTGGTGTTCTAGTTGAAGTCTCTAGCCTCTTTATCCCCGCTGATCTCAAATACGTGGGTGCGCTGGTTCTTCTGATTGCCATTTTGCTTGTGAGGCCCCAGGGTATTCTCGGCAAACGAGAACGAATAGGTTAGGAGGCTCTGTCATGGATTGGGGAGCAATTCTTGGAAATACCGCAGGGACACTTTTTAGTCCCATAACCTTCGCGTTTGCTTTGGCTGCTTTAGGTTTGGCTCTTCACTTCGGTTTCGCTGGGCTACTGAACTTTGGAATCGCTGGTTACATGGCCATCGGATCTTATGGCTACGCCATATCAATTCTTACTTTTGGCTTGCCGTGGTGGGCTGGAGTAATTGTCAGTCTGGCGGCCTCAGTAGTGTTTTCCCTAATACTTGGAATTCCAACATTGCGGCTTCGTGGTGACTATCTGGCAATCGTTACAATCGCGTCAGCTGAGGTATTGAGGCTGATGTTCCTAACTAACGCCTACAGTGATGTCACGGGTAGTGCCGATGGCTTGTATGGATATCAAAGTAGCTTCAAGGACTCAAATCCATTCCCAGAAGGTCAGTATGGGTTTGGCCCGTGGACCTACAACCAAGATGACCTATATGTAATCGTTGTGAGCCTTGTCACCTTGATCGTGTGTGTGTTCTTGCTAGCCGGCCTAATGAAGAGCCCATGGGGTCGTGTCATCAAGGGAATCCGCGAAGATGAGGATGCGGTTCGGGCCCTAGGTAAGAATGTATTTGCCTACAAGATGCAGGCCCTTATAATCGGAGGAACTTTTGGAACCCTTGGTGGTGTCCTTTATGTACTTCCCTCTTCGGTCAGCCCTGGAAGTTATGGAACAGCTCTTACTTTCTTTATTTGGACAGCATTGCTTCTTGGTGGTGCGGCCACTATTTTTGGACCGGTTCTTGGTGCTGTTCTTTTCTGGATTCTCCAAGCATTTTTATCCAACTTGCTTCCCCAATTAGTCGACAATGGCCTCTTGCCATTCATGAGTGGAACGCAAGCTTCAACTGCACGATTTATCCTGGTAGGAATAGGGCTGATGTTATTGGTCATTTACAGACCCCAGGGGATCCTTGGAGACAAAAAGGAGCTCACTTTTGTCAAGTAGCGAGAAGTTGCCAACAAACGCAACAGTAAAATCAACTGGTCTTCACATCGGTGAGGCCCGACCAGGTGTTCCTAAAGTTGATCCGATTATCAAAATAGACGGGGTCTCTCGAAGGTTTGGTGGTCTTCTAGCTGTCGACGTTAAGCATCTAGAAATCCCTAGAGGTGCAATCACCGCATTGATTGGTCCTAACGGTGCCGGAAAAACTACTTTGTTCAACCTCCTAACCGGTTTTGACAAGCCAGACACTGGAACCTGGACGTTTGCAGGAAACTCGCTCGCTGGAATACCGGCGTTCAAAGTTGCCCAGATGGGACAGGTCCGCACTTTTCAGCTGACCAAGGCCTTGAGTCTTCTTACCGTTCTAGAGAACATGAAGCTTGGAGCCAAGGATCAAAGTGGCGAGAAGCTTAGGTACTCGATATTTCCTTTCCTCTGGAAAGCCAAAGAGGTTGAAATTGAAACAAAGGCTCTAGAGCTTCTGAAGAGGTTCAAACTTGACGAGAAAAAGGATGACTTTGCAGCCAGCTTGTCCGGCGGACAACGCAAACTCCTGGAGATGGCAAGAGCCCTTATGACAGATCCGGTGCTGGTCATGCTCGATGAGCCAATGGCCGGTGTAAACCCAGCGTTGACTCAGTCACTGCTGGATCACGTTCTAAACCTTAAAAAGGACGGCATGACAGTGCTATTCGTTGAGCACGACATGCACATGGTCCGTCACATCGCCGACTGGGTCGTTGTGATGGCCGAGGGAAGAGTAGTTGCTGAGGGTCCTCCTGAGCAAGTAATGAAAGACCCTGCGGTAATTGACGCCTACCTTGGCTCTCACCAAGATTCCGATCTGGGAACAATCACGGGTCGTATAACTCTTCCAAAAGGAAAGAAATAGGTCATGTCACAAACTCCGGTCATTGAAACCAAAAACTTAGTTGCTGGTTACCTTCCAGGTGTAAACATCTTGAATGGCGCAAACTTCTTTGCCTCCCAGGGCGAGCTAGTAGGAATCATCGGGCCTAACGGAGCCGGTAAGTCAACTTTGCTGAAGGCAATCTTCGGCCTCGTGAAGGTTCGAGAAGGAGAGGTTCTGTTTAATGGAGAATCCATTGCGAACCTTCAGGCAAATGAGCTAGTTGCCAGAGGTATTGGTTTCGTACCTCAAAACAATAATGTATTCCCCTCGTTGACAATAGAGGAAAACCTCCAAATGGGGCTTTTTCAGAAACCAAAGAGCTACAACGAACGCCTAGAGTTTGTCACTGGGATTTTTGCTGAACTTGGTTCACGACTGAAACAGAGGGCTGGATCCTTGTCAGGAGGTGAGCGCCAAATGGTCGCAATGAGCCGCGCTCTCATGATGGACCCCCAAGTATTACTTCTCGATGAGCCCTCTGCAGGGCTTTCTCCTGTCAGGCAAGATGAGGCATTTATTCGAGTGTCTGAAATCAACAAGGCGGGGGTTACCACAATCATGGTGGAGCAGAACGCTCGCCGATGCCTGCAGATCTCAGACCGTGCCTATGTTCTTGATCAGGGTAAAGATGCTGTTGTAGGAAGCGGCAGAGAACTTCTAAACGACCCTAAAGTCATTGGTCTTTATCTTGGAACTCTAGGAGAGTAAGGCAATAAAAAAGCCCCCGAGTTATCGGGGGCTTTTTTATTTGGTTTCTAATTACTTCTTGATAAGTGCGTAGTTGTTTGTAGCGTCGTAGATGTAAACATCAACCTTTGCTGCAGTAACTTCACCATTCTCGTCGAATGTAATTGGGCCGGTGATGCCATCGTAATCTGCTACTCCACCCGCAAGGATGATGTCTGCACATGCTGCGAATGACTCACACTTTTCACCATTTCCGGAACCACCAGATACTTCCTGGAGCTTCGCGGCCATGTCAACACCCTCTACTGACTTAGCAGCAAGTGCTGCAAGTGCTAGCAGGACAACAGCGTCGTAAGAACCGTCTCCGTAGGTGTATTCACCATCAAGACTTGGCTTACCTTCTGCAACCCAGTGCTCTTCTAGCCTCTGGTTGAAGGTCTCTGCTGCATCAGGGTTTACAGGACCTGGCTTGGTTCCTCTAATTCCCTCCATTGCACCAGCAGCGAACTTGTCACCGTACTGAGCCAAGTTTCCATCTACTAGGTAGATGTTCTTTGCATCAAACTGGCTAAACAGCGATGGGAGAATGGTCTCGGCCTGGTCAAATGTGATCAGAACGATTGCATCCGGTCCACCAGCGAGTGCTTCAGCAATCTGTGAGGTAAATACTGTCTCACCATCGTTGAACAATGGCTCAGCTGTGATTTTTCCTCCAGCTGCCTCAAAGGTGTCCTTAGTGGCTTTCGCTAGTCCAGTTCCATAAGCGTCGTTAAGGACGATCATAGAAGCAGTTGCGTGGCCATCAGCAGCTAGCAGGTTTCCTAGTACTTCACCCTGCAACGCGTCAGAAGGAGCTGTACGGAAGTACAAACCCTTGTCCTCGTATGTTGCGAATGCTGGTGAGGTGTTAGCTGGTGAGAACTGAATTACGCCCTTACCGATAACCTGGTCAATGAACTTTAGAGAAGTACCAGATGATGCTGCTCCAATAATTGCATTCACTCCAGCGTTTAGCAGACGAGGAATCTCGGTCTCCCAAGCGTTGTTTACTGTGTCTCCAGAGTCTCCCCAGAGAACTTCGATCTGAATACCCTTGTCTGCTGCGTTTATGTCGGCAATAGCCATTGAAACACCAGCCTCTTCAGGTGGGCCAAGCGATGAAAGGGAACCAGTCACTGGAAGTGCTGTTCCGATCTTTAGTGTTAGCTCGCCGCCAGCAGCGCCACCGTCTCCGGTTGCTGCGCAACCAGAAAGAACCAATGCAGCAGCAGCAAGAGTTGCAACTGCGGTAGCGGTCTTTCTGTTACGACGAGAGAATGAAAATGAGCTCATTTTTCTCCTTTATATAATGGGGTTTGAACCACCTCCGAAGAATATGGTTCAAGTTCCCAAGTATAGATTGGGGAAGTTTCGAAAACCATAGCCTTCAAGCCCCACTTGACTCTTCAGGAATTCGCAGCTTTGAAATCGCCCAAAAATAGCCAAAAAACCCTCTTTTTATGACTGAAATGGCCAATTTGCTTCGAAATCAGTTGCCAAAAGCAGCTTTTTGGCTTTATTACAATTCGGTTTCAAAATCTGGAATAGGTCTCTCTTAGGAAATCTGAGGTGTTGTTTGCTTTCCCTTGTTGGTTAGCTGCCTTAGAGCATCGAAGGACAAAATGGCCAGGGCAAACCAAACCATAATGAAACCGAACCAGCGAGCTGGTGCCATGGGCTCCTGAAAATAGAACAGCCCCAGCAAGAACTGTAGCGTCGGTGTCAAATACTGCATGAACCCGATGTAACTAAGCGGGACGCGCTTCGCGGCAGCGCCAAAAAGCAATAAAGGAATAGCCGTTAGGAATCCATAAGCCGCTAAGCCAAGAGATGGTAACAACCCGGCCGATCCAAATTGAATCCCAGAGAAGGTTGCTAGAAACACTAGCTGGGCAACACCTAGAGGCAGCAGCATTGTTGTTTCAATGGTGAAGCTATTTAGGGCTGAGACTTTTCCGCCCAAGCGATTTTTAGCTAGACCATAGATACCAAAAGACAGAGCGAGGACCAAAGCAATGATTGGCGGCTGGCCAAGACTAAAAGTCATCACCAAAACTGCGGCAGTCCCGAGGCCAACTGCTATCCATTGAAAGAGGTTTAGCTTTTCTTTGAGGAATATTGTCGCGAGCGCTATTGTCACCAGTGGGTTAATGAAATACCCAAGCGAGGCTTCTATTACATGCCCGTCGGCAACAGCAAAAACATAGACTTGCCAGTTGATGTATATAACTACTGCTGCGATGGATATCCAAAGTAGTTGTTTGGGTTGACTAAAAACTGCGCGGTAATCAGAAAATTTCCTGGTAATCAAAATTGCGCCAATTCCAAAAACAAATCCAAAGATTACTCGCCACACGACAATTTCAAATGGCTCGGCGAAAGAGAGTGCCGCAATAACTATTGGAAAAGAGCCCCAGATTAGGTACGCAGAAAGTCCGTAGCCAATTCCTTTTCCTACTGCTTTATCACTCACATACTAAATCTAGGGGTAAATGAAAACCCCACAGGCACGCAGGCCTGTGGGGTTATCTAGAAACTGTCTACTTGGTTACTATCGCCAGTACGTCACGAGCTGAAAGCACGAGGTATTCCTCATTGTTGTACTTAAGCTCAGTGCCTCCGTACTTTGAGAAAATCACCATGTCGCCTACTGATACATCAACCGGGATACGTACTCCCTTGTCATCAACGCGTCCTGGGCCAACGGCAATAACCTCTGCCTCTTGAGGCTTCTCCTGAGCGGTGTCAGGAATTACAAGTCCTGAAGCTGTTACCTGCTCGGCGGCTACTGGGCGCACAACAATGCGATCTTCAAGCGGCTTAATTGAAACCGACATTATGACCTCTTCTTTTTCTGAGTTTTGGATGAATTAGCACACTCAAGGTGAGAGTGCTAATCAACAATAGCACGGGATTTGGTGGCCAGCCAAGGCGGGGTTGGTAGCCTGAAGCGATGGAGCGCGAGGACTTTATAAGGCTAGCTAGCCCCGGTGGCCAGTTACTTCTTGAGGAGCTCGACTACTCCTCGGATACTGACGTGCTCAAGTTGGTGGCCCGACTTCGAAAAGCCGGCCACGACCCCCTAACGGTGGCAGCCGCCCTGACCCAGGCCAAGCTAAGAAAGCGGGCGGTAGCCAAGTTTGGCGATTTTGCCAACCGGATGCTCTTTACCGAGGCTGGCTTGGAGCAGGCATCAAGACTGAAAGTTGCTGCGCTGCACGCTGGACGTTTTCGTAATGCTGGCATCAGCCAAGTTGCCGACTTGGGTTGTGGCATAGGCGCAGAAGGGATGGCCATGGCAGCTTTGGATCTTCAGGTAAAGGCCTTCGAGATTGATGAGGTTACCGCAGCCGTAGCAACCTATAACCTTGCTCCGTTTGAAAATGTCACGGTTGAATTGGCCGATGTTCAAGAGCTGGATTTGAGTCAATTCGAGTCGCTATTTTTTGACCCCGCCAGGAGAGATCTCAAAGGAGCAAAAAAAGCTTCCGCGAAGCGGATATTTGATCCAGCAAACTACTCTCCGAACTTTGAGTTCTGTCTGGATGCGGCCCGCAAAAAACCAACCGGTATAAAACTTGGTCCAGGTCACGATCATCGACATATTCCAAAAGACGCCGAAGCACAGTGGGTTTCCATCGACGGTGATTTAGTTGAGCTGGGTCTATGGTTTGGTTCTTTGAAAAAAGAAGGTGTGGTTCGCTCTGCCTTGCTTATTGATAGCAATGGTCATCACGAAATAACTTCTTCAGAAAGCGCTAGTTCTAACGCGCCAGTTGGTGAGTTAGCAAAATACATTTACGAACCCGACAACTCATTGATTCGCTCAAGATTGATCTCAGATTTTGCCAAACCGCTGGGGCTTCAGATAATCAGCCCCGACATTGCCTACCTTACCTCCGACGAGAAAATCAGTTCGCCTTGGGTCCGTGGCTTTGAGATTATTGACAATCTTGTCTTTGATCGCAAGCAGCTCAAGGCCTATGTCAAGAAAAATGGAATCGGGATTTTGGAGATAAAGAAACGAGGCTCTGACATTTCACCTGAGGATCTCAGGCGTGAACTATCCCCCAAAGGGGAAGGCGCCGCCACTCTGATTGTTACCAGAGTGGACGACGCCCACCGAGTGCTAGTCACGCAACCCATCAGCTGACTAGAAGTTTTTTGTTACCAGTCCTTGCCCATTCGAGGTCCCATATCCATGCCGTACATGCCACGCAAGTAAGCTCCTGCAAGGACGAATCCGATAGTGGTAAGCACCCATAGAGCGATAGTCACGTATCCGACTATGGTTCCAGCTAGCGCTAGGCCTCGGCCGCTCTCCCCAGATTTCTTGATCTGAGTTAGAGCCACGTGGCCGGTAATGATTGCCGCCACTGCTCCAATGGAGGTAAGTGCTGAGGCAATCGAAACAACCGCGAGGGTGTTTAGTTTTGTGAAATCGAACTTCTTGTCTTTTTCGGCCATTTGTGGCTCCTTCTGTTTGTTTACCTATTCCCATTTGAGCACCACAGTCTGGGGAAAGAATCCGGTTTAGCTGTTAGTAGGCTGTGAATAGAAAAAGCCAAGTTTTGGCCATCTGGTTAGCAACCGCCATAATTGGAGCAATTCCCGCTATGGCCAAGGAGAAGCGCTGTGTCAGTTATTCAAGGAGAAGTCCAGGTCTTGGACCCAATCGGACTGCACGCTAGGCCTGCGAGTCAGATAGTGAAGCTTGTAAAAGAATCCGGACTAGAAGTGCTAATCGGCAAGCCCAGCGAAGAACCCGCTAAGGCCAACTCTGCCTTGCGACTACTTGCCCTGAAGGTATCGGCTGGGGAAACTCTCGTAGTTCAGATTCCGACTGAAGATCAGTCCTTCGCTACAAGCATGATCAGTGAGATTCAAGAAATCCTAAAAGGCGAATAGTTGTCTGCAAAACCTGGAACTATTCTTAGCGGCCTTGGAGTTGGGCTTTCCCCAGCACAAGGTGAAGTGCTGGTTATTGAGCATTCGCAACTAATTCCAGAGTGGACTAAATCAATCAAGGCTGCAGAGCAAGAAACATCAGAGCTGACTGGAGCAATTGCCTTTGTCGCAAATCAACTTGACGAACTAGGTGCCAAAGCCGGTGGTACCAGTGCCGAAATCTTTGAAGCGCTGAAAGCGCTTTTGGAGGACGATGAACTTCTTGAAGTTTCGAAGTCGAATATTTCCGAGGGCTGGAGTGCTGCAGCTAGCTTTGGGAAAGCGGTTGATGAGTTTTCCGAACTGCTAAAGGGCGACCCAACTTTTGATGAGAGAATTGCCGACTTCCAAGACTTATCTAAAAGAGTGCAGGCCAGGCTGGCTGGCATTACCTTAGAGCTCGATCTGCCTGCAACAGGTCGAATCGTATTGGTTGGAGACGATTTTTCCCCTGCCGATACCGCTCAATTTACCGATGCGGTTATTGGGGTTGTCACCATCAAGGGTGGCCCAACATCACACACCGCAATAATTTGTCGGTCGAGAAATATCGCAGCTGTGGTTTCTTGTCCCGGAGCAAGCGCACTGGCAACCGGGGATAAAGTCCTTGTGGACCCAGTTGGAGACAGGGTCATCGTGAGCGAAGACGTATCTTTGGCTACCCAAGCCATTAACTTTGTCCCAATTGGGGATAAGTCTCTGATCCCAGTGCGTGCCAACATTGGGACCCTCGATGATGCACTTTCAGCCAGCAAAACGCTTGCTGATGGAGTTGGGCTTTTCAGAACTGAACTTTTGTACCTTTCTGCAACTCATGAGCCATCAATCGATCAGCAAGCAAAAATCTATACCGAGATTCTCCAAGCTGCCCCGGCAGGTCCAATTGTTGTTAGAACTATAGACGCGGGAAGCGATAAGCCGGTTCCATTTTTGAATATGCCCGCTGAGGAAAATCCTTCACTTGGAGTTCGCGGCTACCGGCTCATTGCTAACCACCGGGAATTTGTCGAAGGCCAGCTCAAAGCCCTTGAGATTGCGCGCGAACAATCTGGTCGCGAGGTGTGGGTTATGGCTCCAATGGTGTCCACTCTTGACGAGGCAAAGACTTTCGCACAGTTAGCTAAGTCCTTTGGTAAATACAAAGTTGGAATCATGATCGAGACACCGTCAATGGCAATTCTTGTTGACCAACTTGGCGGGGTGCTTGATTTTGTCTCCGTTGGAACTAATGACTTGTCGCAGTATCTTTTCGCAGCGGATCGAATGAACCCATCCCTGGGCGCACTTCTAAATCACTGGCAGCCTGCCCTTATCCAGTCCCTTGCTCGAATCGCAAGTGATGCTAAGAGAGCTGGAATATCATCGGGAGTCTGTGGTGAAAGTGCTTCCGATCCAGCCTTTGCCATTTTGCTCGCTGGCCTTGGCTTTGACTCTGTCAGTGTTTCTAGGTCACAAATTAACGCGGTTCATAATGCGCTTTCCTCGCTGGATTTACTGTCGGCCCAACAAGTTGCCAAGGAGGTGCTGCTTGCTAAATCAGCCGAGCAAGCCAAGGCCACTGCACTTCGAGAAATTGGCGCCAGGTAATAGCTAAATGGAGCTTGGGAACTGGGTTGTTTACCTTCTGGCAGTTACTGGCTTGACCCTTACCCCGGGCCCAAACGGCCTATTAGCCCTAACTCACGGGGCTATTTATGGCAGGCGAAGAACACTTTCGACTATTTTCGGAGGCTCGATTGGTTTTGCAACTGTTATTGCCTTATCAATGTTTGGCATCGGTGCCCTGCTTGCAGCTTCGGTTGAAATCCTCATAGTTTTGAAATTTGTCGGTGGAGCGTACCTGATCTGGCTAGGTATCTCAGTTTGGCGTTCACCGGTTATTGGCACACAAGAAACGACTCCAGTGAAAGAAGTAAAAAACTCCCACTTGTTTAGACAAGGTGCATTAGCTGCCCTTACAAATCCAAAAGGAATATTGTTTTTCGTTGCATTCCTGCCTCAGTTTATTGATCCTGAAATTTCTCTTGTCTCGCAGTTTGTTGTCATGGCCCTAACGTTTGTTGTCATCGAATTTGTCTACGAATACGTGGTTGCTTCGCTGGCTAACACTTTGAAACCGGCTTTGGCAAAATTTGGGAAACGTGTCAATCAAGTTTTTGGTGGCGTATTCATAGCAATTGGTATTGCTTTGCCACTTAGAGGTTAGAACGCAATAGTCGAGTAAACCCCAAAATCTAGATTGTTTGGTTTAACTCCCGTCATAACCATTTGAGCGCCGAGGGAAGCAATCATTGCGCCGTTGTCTGTGCATAAAGAGAATGCAGGGATCCGTAGCTCAATTCCAGCTTCTTCGCATCTAGCGGCTGCTACTTCCCGAAGTCTCGCATTAGCAACAACCCCTCCGCCAAGAATCAATCGTGGGACATTGTTTTCCAAGCAAGCATTAACTGCCTTGGTAACCAATACATCCACTACCGCCTCTCGAAAAGAGGCTGCAACGTCCGGGACAGAGATTGTTTCGCCTTGTAATTCAGCACGTTCTACGTGCCTGGCAACCGCTGTTTTCAGGCCTGAAAAGCTGAAGTTGTAGCGGTTTTGATCCATGTCCTTAGGAAGGCTAAGTCCCCTTGGGAACTTGATTGCCTTTGGATCGCCTTGTTTTGCGGCCTTGTCGATCTCAGGCCCGCCAGGATATGCCAAGCCCAGCACTCGGGCCACCTTGTCAAAAGCCTCTCCGGCCGCGTCATCAACAGTCTCGCCGAGCAGTTCCACATCGTTCAGGATGTCCCGAACTAGCAATAAAGAGGTATGGCCTCCACTTACTAGCAGTGCCACAGTAGGCGTCTCTAGCTTTCCACGCTCCAGGATATCTACCGCCACGTGAGCCACTAGATGATTCACCGCGTAAATGGGTTTATTGAGTGCCACCGCTAACGCTTTAGCTGCACCAACTCCGACCATGAGCGCCCCAGCTAATCCCGGACCGTTGGTCACTGCTACAGCATCCACATCATAGATCGAGATGTTTGCGTCCTTCAAGGCTTGTGTAAGAACTGAATCCAGCGCTTCCAAGTGTGCTCGAGCTGCTATCTCCGGCACAACTCCGCCAAATCTTGCGTGCTGATCCATAGATGAAGAAATGACATTGGCAAGTAACTTGTTGCCTTGAACAATTCCGATTCCAGTTTCATCACAACTAGTTTCGATTCCTAAAACAATCGGGGCACTGCTTGTTCCTAGTTCAAGATCAAGTCGCATAACAATGGCAGCAACTCCATCTGGTTGGTAATAGTTTTCACGGCGATCTATTGCCACAAAACCAAGAGATCCATACAACGCTTGCGGTGTTGGCTTATCCTCACGAACCTCGAGTAAGACATCTTTGGCGCCTTGTTCTCTTGCAAACTCTAGAAGGCTCTGCATTAGTGCTCGACCAATGCCTGAACCCCGATGGCTATCGCTAACTGCAATGGTTTGAATATCAGAACTTGTAGAGGTGGCAAGTTTGCTGAGTCCGGCATAGCCAATCACCTCATCGCCTTGTTCAGCCACCACATAAGTTGTGTGAGGAGCCACAAGTTCGCTTTTCATGTTCGATTTAGACCACGCGTCATTGCCAAAACATGCCTTCTCTATCTGCATGATGGGCCCTAGATCAGATTCCGTGGCAATTCTGATTTGATGACTCAACCGCTCACCTTCTTAGGCTTGGCCTGGGTGGCGTCGGGTTCCCTCAAATAATTAGCCTGGATTGGCTCTGGGTTTACTCCCTCTGAAAGCATGGCGATAGCCAACAGTCCAATCGAGGCTGCTGAAACTGGGCGCTGAACTAGCTCATACGGCTGACCTTGGCTTTGGAGGTTGGATTCGACCTGTGGTTGCTTGCCAACCGCGGGCACCTGCAAGCGCTGTGGGACACCCTTCGCGCTCTTTCCTTGAAAGAGTGCGTAGTAGACCTCGGATCTTCTAGCGTCTGAGATCACAAGGGTTGGTTCCTCGAGTCCGAGCTCAAAAGCAATCGCATCCAGTGATCCAACGCCGTGAAGCCTAGCTTTCGAGCCCGCGGCAAACATCTTGGCGGCAGCAATTCCAACTCTTAAACCCGTGAACGGGCCAGGGCCAACGCCGACTGCTACATCGGTAATCTCACTAGCCTTTACACTAGCTTGTTCAATGCAACTGGCAATGAGTGTTCCGATGTTCTCTGCGTGACGCATGGGATTGGAATCTGCAGCTTCTGCTGCAACTTCACCATCAATTAGCACCGCGACTGAGGTGCCTTGTGAGGTATCTATTGCCAGAACTGCTTGCTTCATAGTGTTTCTCCAAGCAGCTTGGAAACTTCACTGAAGCGACCCATCCCAGACAGTGTCAACTCGCGCTGTTCGTTATCAAGAAATCTTTTAATTTGAATTTCCAAAATTGATTCAGAAAGCCCATCAGTAAATCCCTTACCCCACTCAATTACGGAAATTGAGTTTGAGTAATCGATATCAAGATCATCTAGTTCGCTGGGGGAAGACAATCGATAAGCATCGATGTGAACAAAGTGCGAACCAGAATTTGTTGGATGAGTGCGAGCAATTAAAAAAGTAGGAGAAGAGATGCTTCCCTGAGCACCAGCACCTTCACCTATCGCCTTGGTCAGAGTTGTTTTTCCAGCACCCAAAACGCCATTTAGCGATACGAGCTCGCCCGGCTCCAAGATCGAGCCCAACCGAACACCGAGCTCGTGCATCTGCTGCTCATTATCAATCAAAATCGTCAGCTGACTTGACTCACTCAACTAAAGACCCGCTTTGCCCGGCCGCCCATCTTGGTGACAATTTCATAATTGATTGTTCCGGCAGCTTTAGCGAGATCTTCAGCGGTTGGCTCACCCTTGGTGCTATCGCCAATGATCACAACCTCGTCACCAACTTCGGCGCTATCGCTTCCCAAATCCAAGATGAACTGGTCCATGGCCACCCTGGCCAGCACAGTGTATTTCTTGCCATTTAGTGACACCTGCGCTTTACCGGTGGCAACTCTTGGAAAACCCTCGGTATAACCGAAGGGCACTAGGGCAAGAGTTGACTCACCTGTGGTGCTGTGTAGGTATCCGTAGCTAACGCTGTGACCTGAGGGCACCTTCTTTACATGCACCACCTCAGAAGTAACTCTCATGGCAGGTAGTAAACCGTGTTGTCTAGCAACTGCTTCTGGGCTCGGGTCGATTCCATAAAGTGCAGCGCCGACTCGAATCATGTCTAACCTGGTGCTTGGATAAAGCAATGCTGCCTGGCTAGCTGCGATGTGGCGAACCTCGAATGAAGCTCCGAGCTTCGCGGCGGTTTCGATAGCCGCTTCGAATACTCGAAGCTGCTCCAGATCATCTTTCTCGCTGGTTCCAGAAAGGTGCGAAAAGACACCGACTAGTTCAATAGCGCCAGCATTTTTTAGCTTAACAGCTTTTTCAATAAGAGCTGGCCAGTCAGATAAAGCGGCGCCGTTCCTACCAAGTCCAGTGTCGACTTTTAGGTGCACCTTAGCTACCTGGCCAACACTCTTCGCTGCAGCGGCAATCTTTTCCACGGTAGTAACGGAAGAAGCACCCAGTTGAATATCGTTAGTGATTGCTTCTTCGAACTTTGTGTCTTTGCTGTGTAACCAAGCCAAAATGGGAGATTTGATTCCGGCCTCTCGAATTGCCATTGCTTCTTCCAAATCAGCTGTCCCCATCATGTCAACACCAATTGACTCAAGTTTTTTTGAAACCTCAATCATTCCGTGGCCAAAAGCTTCTGCTTTCACAATTGCCAAGACAGCAGTGCCGGTAAGGGCCTTTAGTGTTTTGTAATTTGCTGCAATGGCATCCAAGTCAACTCTGATAGTTCTCAATTTGTAACCTCAGCGACGACATAGGCAACCGCCATGTTTCCATCGTGACTCAGGGAAAGATGGAGATTAGTAATTCCTTCAGCTTTTATGGTCTTTTCAGTTTCACCAGCAAGCTCGAAAAACGGCTTGCCGTCCTTATTTTTTGCCACATGGACATCCTGGAAGGAAAGACCTTTGGCTTTTCCTAAAGCTTTGACTAGCGCCTCTTTGGCTGCAAATCTTGCTGCTAAGGATTGAGTGGAAAGATTTCTCTCACTCTCAGCGAATAAGCGGTCTCGAAGTTTGGGTGTTTGCTCGAGCGCTTTCTCGAATCTACTGATGTCAACCAAATCAACACCGATTCCAAAAATCATTACTCCACCGTGACTGATTTTGCCAGGTTCCTCGGTTGATCGACATCGAGACCCTTAGCGGTGGCAAGCTCCATTGCAAATGCCTGGAGGGGAATTACGGTCAGGATTGGTGCCATTAGCCATTCAGTTTCAGGAACGTACCAAACGTTTGCTGCATAGTTGGCAACCTCAGTATCGCCCTCAACTGCGATGGCAATTACCTCCGCTCCTCGGGCCTTAATTTCCTGGATGTTGGACACCACCTTCGGGTGCAACGGATCTTGTGGCGCTGGAAGAATCACAATAACTGGCTGGTCTTTTTCGATTAGAGCTATTGGACCGTGCTTTAGTTCACCCGCGGCAAATCCTTCAGCGTGGATGTATGCAAGCTCTTTAAGCTTGAGGGCTCCCTCCATGGCCACCGGATAACCAACGTTCCTGCCCAAAAACAGCACAGTCTTCACTTTTTCCATTTTCTTGGCAAGCTCGGCAACTTGACCTAGAGAAGTCAAAGTTTGCTCGACCTTAGCAGGAATCTTCAGGAGTTGCTTTCCAAGAGTCATGAGTTCATGGCGAGTTAGTACCGCTCGATTAGCCGCTAGGAAAAGAGCTAGCAAATAAACGGCGGTCATCTGAGCAGTCAGTGCCTTGGTAGAAGCTACCGCCACTTCTGGCCCGGCGTGGGTGTAAATAACGGCATCGCTTTCCCGAGCCAGAGTTGCACCTTGCGTATTACAAATTGCTAGAACCTTGGCTCCTTGTTCCTTGGCAAAACGAGTGGCCATCAAAGTGTCCATCGTTTCACCCGACTGGCTAACTGCAACAATCATGGTTTTCGTGGTCAGTATCGGATCTCGGTATCTAAACTCGTGGGCTAACTCCACCGAAACTGGAATCTTTGCCCACTTTTCTATTGCGTACTTTGCAATTTCTCCGGCATAGCTTGCTGTGCCACAGGCGACAACAATTATGCGTTCAATTTCGTCGAAGTACTTTTTGTCTAATGCGTCTAAGTCGCTCAGTGTTACAAGACCGTCGGAACTAATGCGTCCCATCATGGTGTCCGCAACAGCTTGAGGTTGGTCGGCGATTTCCTTGGCCATAAATGATGGCCAACCGCCCTTTGATGCCTGCGAAGCGTCCCAGTCAATTGTGAATTCTTTACTGACAGCTGGCGTTCCATCAAAATTAGTGACCGTGACCTCACCAGATCGCAAGCTCACGATTTGATCCTGACCTACAGAGATTGCGCGTTTGGTGTGCTCAACAAAGGCTGCCACGTCGCTACCTAGGAAGTTTTCACCGGATCCAAGTCCAATCACTAAAGGTGCGTTTCTGCGCGCTGCAAGAATAAGGTCTGGGAAATCCTCGTGAATAATCAAAATAGTAAAGGCTCCATGGAGCCGGTTGACAACTTGACCAAACGCAAACGTTAAGTCTCCAGATTTTTCAAATTCTTTGGCAATCAAGTGAGCCGCTACCTCGGAATCGGTTTCGCTTGCGAAACTGGTTCCCGAATCAAGTAATTCCTGCTTTAGTTCAGCAAAGTTCTCAATGATTCCGTTGTGAATCAAAGCTAACTTGGATCGAGCTCCACCTAGATGCGGGTGTGCGTTTTGATCAGTAGGAGCCCCGTGGGTGGCCCATCTGGTGTGACCAATTCCGGTCTTGGAATCTTCCAGCGGATTAGCTTCAATGTCGGCAATGAGGTTGTCTAGCTTGCCAGCTTTCTTTCTGGTTTCTAGAGTTCCGTGACCGGTGATGACTGAGATTCCCGCGGAGTCATAGCCTCGGTATTCCAGGCGTCGTAATCCTCCGAGAATGACATCTTTGGTTGATTTCGGCCCTACGTAGCCAACGATTCCACACATACCCTAATTTTACGGCAGAATGACTTGTTGTGAGCTCTCCCAGCAAATCCTCCCCCAAAAACCAAGGAAACTTAACTCCTTTTGTGAAAATTGATCGCTCTGATTGGTCGCAACTTGGGACAGCGAATGAACAGCCACTAACGGAATCAGAAATCTCCCAGATTCGTGGTCTTGGTGACTTCCTGGATCTGCAAGAAGTTAGTGATGTTTACCTTCCGCTAAGTCGATTTCTAAACATATACGTATCTGAGTACTCCAAGCTGCATCGGGCAACAAGCGACTTCTTGGGTGAAAGAGCAAAGCGGGTGCCCTTCATTATTGGTGTTGCCGGTTCAGTAGCTGTTGGAAAATCAACTGTCTCAAGATTGCTGCGTGAATTGCTAGCACGCTGGGATGGAACTCCAAAAGTTGAGCTGATTACAACTGACGGATTCTTGTACCCAAACGCTGAGCTCGAGAAACGCTCGCTTATGCACCGTAAAGGGTTTCCAGAATCCTATGATCGGTTGGCGCTCATTCAATTTATATCGGATATCAAAAGTGGTAAAGAAAATGTTTCAGCTCCGGTCTATTCGCATCTAAGCTACGACATAATGCCAAACGAGAAAGTCACTGTTAACTCTCCCGATGTTGTAATCATTGAAGGACTAAATGTTCTTCAAGGTCCGGGGCCAGATCAAGACATTACCTTGAGCGATTTTTTCGATTTCAAGATCTATGTTGATGCAAAAACGGCAAACATAACAAAGTGGTTTTTAAATAGATTCCACGCCCTTCGAGAATCGGCTTTTGCAAATCCAGAGAGCTACTTTCACCGCTATTCTCAGATGCCAGTGGAGCAGGCCTTGGCCAAAGCCGAAGAAATATGGGAAACCATAAACCTACCGAACCTGACTCAGAACATTCTTCCCACAAAATCCAGAGCGACGCTGGTGTTGAATAAGGGTGACAATCACAAAGTAGAAAGCGTGCTACTTAGGAAGCTTTAGTTGCTTCTCAACAACTCGAGCTATTCGCTCCGCCCAGCTCTGGGCGCTTCCAGCGTCTTTGGCCTCAACCATTACACGAACCAACGGTTCGGTTCCCGAAGCTCTAAGAAGCACGCGGCCGTTTTCCCCAAGTTCAGCTTCTGCTTCTGAAACGGCTTTCTTTAGCTCCGGATCGGAATCAACCTTGGATTTATCAACGCCTGGAACATTTATTAGAACTTGCGGGTATACGCTCATCACAGCTGCGAGTTCTTTTAGGCTCTTGCCGGTTGACTTCATTTGAGCCAAAAGTTGTAATCCGGTCAAAATTCCGTCACCGGTTGAAGCAAACCTGGAGAAGATTAGGTGGCCAGATTGTTCTCCACCTAGTGTGTAGCCGCCCTCTCTAATTACTTCTAAGACGTAGCGGTCACCAACTTTGGTTTCAATAAGATCAATCTCGGCCTGCTTCATGGCAATTCGAAGACCCAAGTTGCTCATCACCGTTGCAACCAATGTGTTTCTTGCGAGATCCCCGCGTTGCTTAGCAGCCAATGCCAAAACCGCCATTATCTGATCACCGTCGACAATTGCTCCCGTGGCGTCAACTGCCAGCGTGCGGTCGGCATCTCCGTCGTGAGCAATACCGACATCGGCTTTGTGTTCCAAAACAGCAGCTTGCAAAGCACTGAGATGAGTGGAGCCACAACCAAGATTTATGTTGTGACCGTCAGGGTCATTGCCAATCACAAAAACTTGAGCTCCAGCGTCTTTGAAAGCCTGTGGGGAAATATCTGATGCCGCACCGTTTGCACAATCAAGCACCACTTTGATGCCCTCTAGGTCATTAGGAAGTGTGCTGCCGAGGTGAACCAGGTAGCGCTCTTTGGCATCCGCGAACTCTTGGACGTGGCCTATCTCTGTTCCAATAGGTGTAAGAACTGATTTTGACAAAGCCTGCTCAATTTGGTCTTCAACCTCGTCTGCTAATTTGTGGCCACCGCGGGAGAAGAACTTGATTCCATTGTCTGGAGCTGGATTGTGTGAGGCAGAAATCATGACACCGAAATCTGCATCCAAGTCGGCAGTTAGAAAAGATGTCGCAGGGGTAGGAATAACCCCGGCGTCAAAAACATCAACGCCGCTACTTGCAAGCCCAGCGGAGATAGCTGCTGCTAAAAACTCACCGGAGATTCGAGGATCACGTCCGATAACCGCAATTGGTTTTTGCCCTCTGGATCTTGACTGCTCTCCCAGCACAATAGCTGCAGCTTGGGCTAGCTTGAGCGCGGATTCGGCAGTAATGTCTCGGTTAGCGAGACCTCTAACTCCGTCGGTGCCAAATAGGCGTGCCATGATAAAAAGGTTAGCGAAATCTTTGAAAGATTAACGCTTGCTGAACTGAGAAGCCTTTCGAGCCTTCTTGAGTCCAGCCTTCTTACGCTCCTTGATTCGGGAGTCGCGGGAAAGGAAGCCACTCTTTTTTAGAGTGGCGCGGTTGTTGTCTTTGTCGATCTCGTTTAGGGCACGAGAGATACCAAGGCGAAGTGCTCCAGCTTGACCGGCAACTCCTCCACCTGAAATCTTTGCAATTACGTCGTAGCTACCAGACAGCTCCAAAACAGTGAACGGGTCTTGAACCAGTTGCTGGTGCAGCTTATTTGGGAAATACTCTTCAAGTGCTCTTCCGTTTACTTTGATGACACCAGTACCTGGAACCATGCGAACTCTTGCGATTGCTTCCTTGCGACGACCAAGACCTGCACCTGGAACAGTTAGCGGGGCGCGGACTTTCTTGGTCTCCGCCTTCACTGCTTCTGCAGGAGTCTCGGTTGAGTAGTTAGTAGCTTCTACTTCGGTTTCGTTCTTAGGCAAGGTGATCCTCTAGTTTTCTTATGTCGCCAGTAATTACTGGGCTACCTGATCAATAACAAATTTGGTTGGCTTCTGGGCTGCGTGCGGGTGCTCGCTACCCTTGTATACCTTTAGCTTGGCAAGCTGGTCGCGACCAAGAGAGTTCTTTGGAATCATTCCGCGGATGGCTTTTTCAACAGCCTTCTCTGGAGTCTTCTCAAGTAATTCAGCGTATGTGGTTGCAGTTAGTCCACCCGGGTAGCCAGAGTGACGGTAAGCCTTTTTCTGCAACAGCTTAGAGCCGGTAAGGGCAACCTTCTCGGCGTTGACAATAATGACAAAATCTCCGTTGTCCATGTGAGGAGCAAAGGTTGGCTTGTGCTTGCCGCGCAGCAAAGTTGCTGCTTGAGTTGCCAAACGCCCGAGAACAACATCGGTGGCGTCAATGATCAGCCAATTGTTGTCTAGCTCGTGAGCCTTTGGAGAATACGTACGCACGCTAATTTGCCTTACTTTTCTTAGTCGATTTCATGTATCCAGCCTTGAGGCTTGGATTCACTTTGCAAAGGTCCTAAAACCCGCAACAAGATAACAGTTTAGCCCCTGCCAAGTGGCTTGGTCAAACCCTAATTTTCCTCTAGAACCCTTCTTTTACGGGTGTTTTGGGCCTGCAAACCCATCTTCGAGTCCTTGGGGTAACCAACCTCAATAAGGCTAAGACCCTTAGCCGCAACTACCTTCAGGGACCCTGCTCGAGAGCCAGACTTGAGCCGCTTTTGAACATCCAATACGCTAGCTCGGCCTCTGCCAACAGCGACCAAAGCTCCGACCAGAGACCTAACCATGTTGTGACAGAAGGCATCACCTTTGAGCTCGATTTCTATAATCCGACCTTTACTGATATTCCTAGAAATCTTGACTGAACGTAGTCTTCGAATCGTCGTTGCCCCAGCTCGCGGTTTGCAAAACCCACCAAAGTCGTGAAGTCCAACCAGCAACCTGGCCGCTTGCTTCATGAGCTTCAAATCCAGCTCTGGCTTGACCTCCAAAACGTATCTAACATCCAGTGGATCAACAAAGCAGTTCCTATCGGCCACTCGATATCGATAGCGCCTAAAGGTTGCCGAGTATCTAGCATCGAATCCCTCTGGAGCCACTTCAAAGCTATAAACCCTAATGTCTTGTGGCAAGGCGGTGTTAACTCGCCCTGCAACATCTGGGTTTCTACCAATACGCTTTAGCTGCGTCGGGGTTAGATCAAGGTGCGCAACTTGGTGCTGAGCGTGAACCCCGGCATCAGTCCGACCAGCAATTCGAAGCTTAAAATCAGAGCTATCTTTGCCAAAGATAACGGCAATCGCTTTTACCAGCTCAGCTTGAACCGTGCGAAGTCCTGGCTGTTTGGCAAAGCCACTAAAGTCTGTGCCGTCATATCCAAAGTCAATCCGGTAACGACAAAACCCGTCGACCGGCAGGTCAACGGGTTTAGTCATTTCTAAGTACTACTTGCTCTCTTCTTCAGAAGCGGCAGCTTCTTCGGCAGGAGATTCTGCAGCAGCCTCAGCGACTGGCTCTTCGGTAGCAGCTTCTGGTGCTGGAGTTTCCTCAGCTGGAGTCTCTGCAACTACTTCCGCAGCAGTTTCTACAACTTCTGCCTCAGCAGCTGGGGTTTCTACTACAACCTCTTCAGCTACTACTTCTTCGGCCGGAACTTCTGCCTTTGGAGCAGCCTTAACAGCATTTTCAAGCTTTGGCTTCTTGTTCATTTTCTTTGGCGAAACTGGGTCAAGCACCAACTCGATTACCGCCATTGGAGCGTTGTCGCCCTTGCGGAAACCTAGCTTTGTGATTCGGGTGTATCCACCCTGACGCTCAGCAACCTGAGGTGCGATGTTTACAAACAGCTCGTGAACAACGTTTTTGTCAGTGATTGACTGCATGACGCGTCTACGTGAGTGAAGGTCTCCACGCTTTGCGAAGGTTACGAGCCTCTCAGCAACTGGACGAAGGCGCTTGGCCTTCACCTCAGTTGTGGTGACAGACTTGTTGATAAACAGCGAACGAGCCATGTTGGCAAGCAACATTCTCTCGTGAGCTGGTCCGCCACCTAGACGTGGACCCTTGGTTGGGGTAGGCATTTTGTTTCTCCTCTAGTATTTCTTGACGCTCCAGGCCTAGACCCGGTCGTCCTCTTCGTAGTTAGAGCTGAAGTAAGCAGCGTCAAAACCAGGCGCTGACTCTTTCAGGCTTAGGCCCATAGAAACCAACTTGTCGCGAACCTCATCAACTGACTTGGATCCGAAGTTTCTGATGTTGATTAGCTGCTCTTCGGTTAGGCCGATTAGCTCGCTTACGGTGTTGATACCCTCGCGCTTTAGGCAGTTGTAGGAGCGAACTGTTAGGTCCAGTTCCTCAATTGGTAGAGCTAGCTCTGGTGACAAAGTTGCCTCCACAGGAGCCGGGCCAATTTCGATACCCTCAGCTGCAATGTTTAGCTCACGTGCAAGACCGAATAGCTCAACCAAAGTTGAACCAGCAGATGCAACGGCATCTCTTGGTGTCATTGAGTTCTTGGTCTCAACATCAACAATTAGCTTGTCGAAGTTTGTGAACTCACCGGCACGAGTTGCCTCCACGCGGTAGGAGACCTTCAGAACTGGAGAGTAGATCGAGTCGATTGGGATAACACCTGGGTCAGAGTCAGGGTTGCGGTTCTGAGAAGCCTGAACGTAGCCACGGCCACGCTCAATGATTAGCTCAACTTCGAACTTGCCTTTACCGGTCAAGGTAGCGATAACTAGCTCTGGGTTGTGAATCTCAACTCCGGCTGGAGCCTGAATGTCAGCTGCTGTTACGGTTCCGGCAGTGGACTTCTTTAGGTGTGCAACAACAGGTGCGTCGTTCTCGGAAGAAACAACTAGCTCCTTGATGTTCAAGATGATTTCGGTCACATCTTCCTTGACTGAATCAACAGTTGAGAATTCGTGGCTCACGCCATCAATTCTGATGTTGGTAACAGCCGCTCCCGGAATGGAGGAGAGCAGGGTGCGACGCAGTGAGTTTCCTAGTGTGTATCCAAAACCAGGCTCAAGTGGCTCAAGAGCAAACCTGGAGCGGTTTGGAGAAAGTACTTCTTCGTTTAGTGTGGGGCGCTGTGCAATTAGCACTGTAGTTCCTTTCAGCTGAGCATCCGCTATTTGATGCTCATTTGTTGGGGCTGCCAAGTGGCCACTTGGCAGTTTGTTGCTTGAAGCTAAGTTTTAGTGTTAGACGCGACGACGTTTTGGTGGACGGCAACCGTTGTGAGCTTGTGGGGTCACATCGGAAATTGAACCAACCTCAAGGCCGGCAGCTTGCAGTGAACGAATCGCAGTTTCGCGACCAGATCCAGGTCCCTTTACGAAAACGTCAACCTTTTTTAGTCCGTGCTCCTGAGCCTTCTTCGCTGCGCTCTCGGCTGCTAGCTGAGCTGCGAATGGGGTGGACTTACGAGAACCCTTGTAGCCAACATCACCAGATGAAGACCAAGAAATAACAGCACCGGATGGATCGGTGATGGAAATGATTGTGTTGTTGAAAGTTGACTTGATGTGTGCCTGACCAACAGTCACATTCTTTTTCTCTTTACGACGTGGCTTGCGGGCTGCTCCCTTCGGTGCTGCCTTAGCTGTGGTCTTAGCTGCTGTCTTAGCTGCTGCCATGATTTTCTCCTAAATCCTTGAGTGACCCGCCTTAGCGAGCCACCTTCTTCTTGCCGGCTACGGTGCGCTTTGGTCCCTTGCGGGTACGAGCGTTGGTCTTAGTTCTCTGGCCGTGAACAGGCAGGCCCTTGCGGTGGCGAACACCCTGGTAACTTCCGATTTCAACTTTTCTACGAATGTCAGCAGCAACGTCACGTCGCAACTCACCTTCAACTTTGAAGTTTCCTTCGATGTGATCACGAAGTGCGACAAGCTGGTCATCGGATAGATCCTTGACGCGAATGTTCTTGTCGATTTTGGTTTCTTCTAGAGTCTTGACCGCACGAGTCGGGCCAATTCCATAGATGTAGGTTAGGGCGATTTCAACACGCTTGTCGCGTGGAATATCAACACCGGCAATTCTTGCCATTTGGATTACTCCTGTTTGTCAGAAGGTCTGTAGCAATACCATCCCGATTAAATCGGGCTCCGGCCTTCTCCGGAGGTAAAGTGATTTCTCACCTCGGTACTGCTATTGGATCTATTTAGTTTTGAAGCTCTAGCCCTGACGCTGTTTATGCCGAGGGTTATCGCAGATGATCATGACGCGACCGTGGCGACGAATGACCTTGCACTTGTCACAGATCTTCTTGACGCTTGGGTTTACCTTCATGTCTCTTACTTCGTTTAGGGTTTTGTTGCCAAAACCGATTTACTTGTAGCGATAAATAATTCGACCTCTGGTGAGGTCGTAAGTGCTTAGCTCAACAATTACTTTGTCTTCAGGCAAAATACGAATGTAGTGCTGACGCATTTTTCCTGAGATGTGAGCCAAAACTTTGTGACCATTAGTCAACTCAACTCTGAACATTGCGTTCGGGAGTGCTTCAACAACAGACCCCTCGATCTCAATGACACCGTCTTTGTTGGCCATAGCCTCACTTATCTTCTTGGTTTTAGGCACCAAAAAACAAATCCAAAAAATGGGATTTCGCTCTTACAGCGCCAAAGTCCTAGCCTAGGCTAAAACACGCCCAAATGGAAATTATATTTCTAGGCCCCAAGGCCCCCGAATGGCACTCCCAGGCTCTCGAGCCTTGATTTTCCGCCATCTAGAGCGGTCAAGACCCATATCCCAGAAGACGTAACCGCCACCGAATGCTCCCAGTGGGACGCATCGGAAGAGTCTTTGCTAACAACTGTCCAACCATCGGCCAAGACCTTGGTCTTATTAGACCCTTGGGTCACCATGGGCTCGATTGCAACAGCGAGCCCGGGGGTAACTTTGGGGCCAAGTAACTTGGTGCGGAAATTGTAAACCGGTGGCTCCTCGTGCATTGATCTACCAATTCCGTGACCTACATAGTCTTCCAAGATTCCGTAGCTACCTTGGCTAGCAACATAATCTTCGATTGCTGCGCCAACTTCACCAAGTCGTTCGGCTTTTGCCAAAGCTGCAATTCCAGCCCAAAGCGAACCTTCGGTTGCTCCTGAGAGCGCAAGTCTTGATCGAACTAGGTCGGTATCAGGAAGATTGCCTGATGAATCCGGAACGATTATGGTAATTGCGCTATCGCCATTCCAGCCTTCAATCTCTGCCCCACAATCAACCGAAAGAATGTCCCCTGCCTCGAGAATTCTTTCAGGGGCAGGGATGCCGTGCACCACTTCGTGGTTGATTGAAGCACATATTGTGTGGTTGTAACCGGCAACAAGTTGAAAATTGGAGTGCGCTCCAAAGGACTCGATTGTTTGGTTTGCGATTGCATCGAGTTCAAGAGTTGACACGCCTGCTACGCAGGCCTTGTTTACTTCTTCGAGTGCTCTAGCGGTAATCAACCCAGCTTTTCGCATAGCAATAAATTGCTCTGGGGTTTTTAGTTCGAAGTCAGCACGGGAAATTTTGATTACCCCCGGTTAGTTCTGAATTTTGGAATCGAGAGCGTCGGTGATTCTTTTAGTCACTTCAGCAATTTCTCCAAGACCATCAACTTTGACAAGAAGACCGCGCGCCTCATAGACACTAATCAACGGAGCAGTTTGCTCTTCGTAAACATGAAGTCGGTTACGCAAAACATCTTCCGTGTCATCTGACCTACCCTGCTCAATAGCTCTTTTGGCAAGACGTCTAACAACCTCATCAGTATCTGCGGTTAGCTGCACCACGGCATCAAGCTTGGAATTTGTCTCAGTCAGAATTGAGTCAAGTTCTTGAACTTGATCGGCTGTTCTTGGGTAGCCATCGAGCAAGAATCCATTCACGCAGTCAGGGTTTTGTAGCCTGTCGCGAACCAGCTTGTTGGTTAGCTCATCTGGAACATACTCGCCGCTATCCATGTATGACTTAGCTTCGATTCCAAGAGGTGTTTGGTTCTTTACGTTTTCACGAAAAATATCACCTGTGGAAATAGCAGGGATGCCAAAAACCTCAGAGAGTTTTGAGGCCTGCGTTCCCTTGCCTGCCCCAGGGGGACCGATCAAGAGAAGCTTCATCATTTCAGTAGACCTTCGTAATTGCGCTGCTGCATCTGAGCGCTGATTTGTTTCACCGTCTCAAGACCAACACCAACGATGATCAAAATCGAAGTTCCACCGAATGGGAAGTTTTGGTTGGCACCTACCAGCGAGAATGCGATTAGCGGAATAAGTGCAATTAGGCCTAGGTAAATCGAACCTGGGAAGGTAACTCGAGAAAGCACGTATTCCAGGAACTCTGTTGTTGGTTTTCCGGCACGAATACCTGGAATGAAGCCACCGTACTTTTTCATGTTGTCGCTAACTTCTTCTGGGTTGAAGGTGATTGCAACATAGAAGTAGGTGAATCCGATAATCAGCAAGAAGTAAAGTGCCATGTATAGCGGGTGGTCACCTTGTGTCAGATAGTTCGAAACCCACTCAACCCAAGGAGCAACTCGTCCTTCAGCATCTGGCTGGTTAAACTGTGCGATCAGTGCTGGAAGGTAAAGCAAGCTGGAAGCAAAGATAACTGGGATAACTCCAGCCATGTTGACCTTGATTGGGATATAAGTTGCCTGTCCACCGTAAGTTCTTCTTCCAACCATTCGCTTTGCGTACTGAACTGGAATTCTTCGCTGCGACTGCTCAACAAGTACTACTAGTCCGACAATTCCAATACCCACCACGATTACTACCACCAAAGTCTCGATTGAACGGGTCTCGGCGATAGCAAGAAGTGAAGATGGGAAAGAAGATGCAATGGAGGCGAAAATAAGCAAAGACATTCCATTACCCACACCGCGCTCGGTTATGAGCTCACCCATCCACATGATCAAACCGGTTCCGGCTGTCATGGTGATAACCATCATGGTGATTGCAAGAGGTGAGGAATCAGTCAAAATCGGGAGCACACAGTCAGCGCCGAAAAGGGCTCCCTGTCTTGCTACCGCAATCAAAGTAGTTGACTGCAATAGACCAAGACCAATAGTTAGGTACCTGGTGTACTGAGTTAGTGTTGCCTGTCCAGCTTGACCCTCTTTATGAAGTGTCTCAAAGCGAGGAATAACAACTCGAAGTAGCTGAGTAATGATCGAAGCTGTGATGTAAGGCATGATTCCAAGAGCAAAGATAGACAGCTGAAGCAGTGCCCCACCGCTGAATAGGTTCACTAGCTCGTAAAGACCTGAGGTGTTGTTGGTTTGAGCCAGACACTGCTGCACGTTGCCGTAGTCAACATACGGTGCAGGAATGAAAGAACCCAAGCGGAAAACAGCCACGATCGCAAGCGTGAAAAACAGCTTGCGTCTTAGATCCGGTGTGCGAAACGCACGAATCACGGCATTAATCAACTTGAGCCTCCTGGCTTAGTAGCTACTTGCTAACTGAGCCGCCAGCAGCCAAAATCTTTGATTTTGCCTGCTCGGAGACCTTGTCAACTTGCACATCCAGCTTAACCGAGATGTCTCCGTTGCCCAGAACCTTTACTGGCTCGTTGCTACGAACTAGGCCCTTAGCTACTAGATCTTTCACAGTAACGGCTCCACCTTGTGGGTAAGACTCTTGAAGCTTCTCAAGGTTGACCACCTGGTACTCAACGCGGAATGGGTTTTTGAAACCACGAAGCTTCGGGGTTCTCATAACAAGACGAACTCCACCACCTTCGAAACCTGGGCGCACTTGGTAGCGCGCCTTGGTTCCCTTGGTTCCACGACCGGAAGTTTTACCCTTAGATGCTTCTCCACGGCCAACGCGGGTGCGCTCTTGCTTTGATCCAGGAGCTGGACGCAAGTGGTGAAGCTTTAGAATCGGTGACTTCGCTTTTGGCGCAGCCTTCTTCTTTACAGACTTACCCTGGCGAACGCTCTTCTCGACTTTTGCAGCAGCTTTTTCCACAGCTGGCTTTTCTACTGCAGGAGCTTCCGCTTTAGCAGTAGCTTTTGCAGCGGCAGGCTTTGCAGCGGGCTTCTTCTCAGCAGCAGGCTTTGCAGTAGCTGGCTTTGCAGCGGCAGGCTTC
>Ga0208592_1000060_pt1 | contig 31279 bp, 23 predicted proteins | sample LakMenE18May10ns_FD_150712 | JGI IMG/M metagenome (GOLD analysis project Ga0208592, IMG submission 150712) | Freshwater microbial communities from Lake Mendota, WI - 18MAY2010 deep hole epilimnion ns (SPAdes) | ecosystem: Environmental > Aquatic > Freshwater > Lentic | place: Lake Mendota...
GGAACATGGACAGGAACACCGCCTGTTGCGGTTTCAATCTTTAACTTTCAAGTTCCCGTAAATGCACAAAACGGCTCAACTAGACTCCGAATCATGCAGCGAGAGGCTGGAACCCTGCCCTTAAATCCTTGTGGGACTTTTACATGGGGCTCAGTTATGGATTTTGGAATTACCATTGGAAATGGAATCGATTGTTCGGGATATGAAGGAGATGATATCAACGATGCGATTAATATAAACGGCCTTCCTTATTCAGATTCAAAGGATAATTCTTTTTGTTATTCGAACAACAATTATGTGTATCCCTCTCCAGACATCTATTACAAGTTCACCCCAAATCCGCTGATTGAATCAGTAACGGCCTCTCTTTGTGGTTCTTCTTTTGATACATTCTTAAGTGTTGTCGACATGAACGGAAACGTGATTGCATTTAACGATGATGCATCCAATTGTGGGGGACAATCAGAACTTACCTTCGAAACGGCTGGTTTAGGATCTGTTCACATCATTGTAGAAGGATGGGGCATGGAAATGGGGAATTATACCCTAACCCTGGAAGCTGCATATGTTGGGATCAATGAAGAATTGATTGAAATGGTTCGTGTTTTTCCAAATCCAACGAGTGGAAGCATTCAATTGAGCAAGTCGATTGGCCAGGCTGAATTGTTTCACATCAATGGCATGAAGTTAGCGACCTTTAACACGGATGAATCTTTAAACATTGATTTAGATGAATATCAAGCAGGAAGTTACTTATTGAGGTCCTTGGATGGACGCGTTACCCAACAAATCGTTTTGGTAAAATGAAGCACTTTCTCATCGTAATAGTTTGCGCAATTTCCCTTGGAAGCCATGCGCAATTTTGGATCCAAAAGGCTTCTTTCGGAGGCGTTGGTCGACACCGCGCAGTTGGATGTGCCACCGAAAATAAAGGATATTTAGGCTTGGGTCATGTGAATGGAACGGGCGTAGATATATCTTACAAAGATTGGTGGGAATACGATCCTTCGTCTGATTCTTGGTCCCAAAAAGCAAATTTTCCAGTGAACGATCATGGAGCGACCAGTTTTGTTGTAAATGATCAACCTTGTGTAGGCGGAGGCTCTGCATTGAATGGTGAATTCTACACCTTTAACCCCGACTTAAATACATGGACTCCGATTGCTTCTTGTCCGTTTTTTAATCCCGGTGACACACAAGGATTTTCCGTCAACAATAAGGGTTACGTCTATCTTGGGACGCAACTTGCGGAGTATGACCCAGTGACGAATAGTTGGGAATCAAAAGCAACAACACCTATGTCTTTTGGATCTTGGACTTGTTCATTCACCATCGAAGGCAGTGGCTATGTAAAAGCAGGGAACAAATTGTACGAATATAAACCTGCTCATAACACTTGGACTCAACGCGCTAATTTTCCTGGCGCTAGTTCCGGAGGAAGTTCAGGTTTTTCCATTCTACAACGAGGATTTGTTACTTGTGGATATGTAGGCGGATTAGGAACGGTAACGGATCAAGTTTGGTCCTTTTACCCCGGAACAAATTCGTGGCAATTGGAATTGGAATTCCCTGGAACAAGTAGAAGGTTTCCAGTGGCTTTTGCCATTCATGATCGAGGTTATTTCGGAACAGGAACGAATGGGATTAACTTGAACGATTTTTGGCAATACAATCCCACGATTAATACTTCGGGAATGGAGGAATTAAATCCGTTCTCATGGAATGTCTACCCGAATCCAACGGCTGATTTCCTACACATTCGAATGAATGAAGACATTCCGCCAAATACCTATGGCGAATTGCTCGATTTGACCGGTAAGTCTGTTCTTCGTCTGATGTTATCTACAGGGGAAAATGAGCTAGATGTTCAATCCTTAGCACCTGGAACCTATGTTTTCTGTGTGCAACATAATGGAGTGAAAATAAGCAAACAAATCAACATCTTTTGATATGAAAAAAAGAGCCTACTTGATACTCGTTTGTCTTTTACCGATGTTGACACTTAGCCAATACAACCAATGGACCAAAAAAGCAGATTTCACCGGAGGGAAACGGGAGCGTGCAGTCGCTTTCTCGATTGGCGATTTCGGATACGTTTGTTCCGGTGTCGATACCTCAGAAACCTTAATGAAGGATTTATGGCAGTACGATCCTTTGACAGATTCTTGGATGCAAAAAGCTGATTTGCCGGGTTCCGCAAGACGAGATGCTGTCGCTTTTACGGTGAATGGAAAAGGATATGTTGGAACCGGAATTGATAATGTCAACGCATTGCTTGGTACAAAATTGAAGGACCTTTGGGAATATGACCCTGCAACAAATAGTTGGACCCAGAAAGCAGATTTCCCTGGCTCGGGTGGAAATGGAATATATTTTGCAACAGCATTCTCAGCTGATAACAAGGGCTACATTTGTGGCGGAAAATGGGGCCCAAACCTATACTCAAGTCAACTTTGGGAATACAAACCAAGTTCTGATCAATGGATTCAACGGGCTAATTTCCCCGGTGGAGTGAGGTATCAACTAAGTTCTTTTTCTATTGGGAATCAAGGCTTTGTTGGACTCGGTGCCAATCAAGATATTTATAAAAAGGATTTCTACCGCTATAATCCGGGGTCCAATCAATGGACTCAAATTGCTGACTTCATCGGTAGTGAACGTGGAGGAGCTTGTTCGTTCTCGATCAACAATCGAGGATTCATTTGTTTAGGGACCAATGGAGGACTACTTGGAGATTTAATGGAGTATAATCCTATCCTAAATGAGTGGGAGATACGCTGCGCATATGGTGGAAGTGAACGTAAAAATGCCATTTCATTCGTGATTAACGAGCGCGCCTTTGTTGGACTTGGGAAAGGTTATTCCGGTAAAAAAGCGAGCATTCAGGAATATGCCGCACCAGATTATGCCGCCTTAACGGATGTAGAATTGAACAGTCAAATTTTTCCAAATCCCTGCGTTGGCATGCTTCAAATCAAAACCGGAGAAACCATTCAGGAATTACAGCTTTTTGACGTACTTGGAAAGTCATGTCTTAGCAGAATCGGGATTCATTCAAACAACATAACATTGGAATTAAGCCATTTGCCTTCCGGCGTATACCATATGAATATTCTATTTGTACATGGTCAGACCTTGCAAAAACAAATCATAATTAAATAAGGTATGAAAAACGTATTTTTTGCAATGATGCTTTGTTGGATTTGTCAAGATGTGAAGTCCCAGGATTATTGGTATCCACGCGATACAGTAAAAGGGTCCCCAAAATCCGGAAGTGCTGCTGTTTCTTTGAATCAAGTTGGATTGATCATCGGGGGCTTAGATGATTTCGGGTTCAAACGCAAAATGTATTCCTATTCGCCCTTTCAGGACGATTGGGACGAGGAAGTTTCCCTAGGTGGTGCTTCTGGTGATGGATTAGAGCGGGCATCGGCATGCGCATTTTCACTTTACCATGAAAACATTCAAAAAGCATATGTGTGCTTGGGACAAACGCAAACAGTTGCCTACATGAAAGACCTTTGGGAGTTTAACCCTCAAACGGAAACATGGTCTCAAAAAGCTAATTATGCTGGTGGATCAAGAAGACAGGCGGTGTGTTTTACGGCGGCAAACAAGGCATATGTTGGAACGGGAGAAGGCTTAACAGGCTTGAAAAAGGATTTTTATGCCTATGATCCTGAGTCAAATGCTTGGACTCAAGTAGCGGATTTTGCAGGTACGGCCCGTCGAGATGCCGTTGCTTTTGAATTGAATGGGTATGGTTTTGTTGGCACAGGAGATGACGGAATCTTAAAAAATGATATTTGGATGTATGATTTTCAATCAGATACTTGGATAGACAAAGCACCTTTCCCTGGCACAGCTCGAGCTGGCGCCGTCGCTTGGGGAGCCTTGCCCCTTGCTTATTTGGGAACTGGGGAGGATCTAAACGGCACATTTAACAATGACCTTTATGAGTACAATTACTATTTGAATGCATGGCTTCAACGCGCGAACATCCCTGCGCCTGGAAGGAAAAATGCATTTGCGTTCTACATTGATGGCGTTTCGTATGTCGGAGGTGGATACAACGGTGTCTTCTTGGAAGACTTCTGGGCTTATTCCGGAACAGCTGGTTTAAGCGCTACCGAAAAAATCAAGGTGAGTCTTTATCCCAATCCTGTTCAAAATCAATTGAGGGTTCAGTCCGAACAAACAATGGAAAACATAGCTGTTTACACGATGGAAGGAAAACAAATGCTTGCTGAATCGGAAGCGCATCAGCAATTTTCCATGGATGTTTCAACCTGGAGTTCGGGCACCTATGTTTTTAGCTGTGAGATCAATGGCACTCCAACCCAAAAAACATTTGTGAAATGCGATTGATTCTAATTTTATCCATGTTCTTTTTACTTTTTTCCTGTGCGGACAAACCGAATGTCAAAAAAGACCAAGTTCCAGGTGAGCAAAAAAGAAAGACCCGAACACTAAGTGAAGTGGAGAAAAGCACTCCAATTAAACCAAAGCCTACATCAAACTTTACCTTTTTTACCCATTTACAACCAGAGGGCTGGGGGTATCGGATTTCGGAAAAAGGCAAACAAATCATTGACCAACAAACGATCCCTGGAATTCCGGGGAATCAAGGATTCAGTAGCTCGGCAGATGCTCAAAAAGTAGCTGAACTTGTCATTGACAAACTAGAAAAAGGAACCTTCCCTCCAACGATTTCAGAGGAAGAACTTCAAAAACTAGGAATTTCTTGGAGGAATTGATTTAGGTGCTCGGCTATTTAGCTGAAATCAACTAACTTTGCATCCATGAAAAGATACCGAATTTCTGAGATTTTAGCTGAAAATTCACCACTGAAAATTGGTGAAGAAATCAATGTAAAAGGATGGGTGCGTGCCTTCCGTAGCAACCGCTTTATTCAATTGAACGATGGTTCCTGCATGGCAAATATTCAAGCTGTTGTTGATTTTGAACAATGGGATGAAGCTTTATTAAAGCGCATCACAACGGCTTCAGCATTATCCTTAACTGGAAAATTAGTCGAATCTCAAGGTGCAGGCCAACAAGTAGAATTGCAAGTGGAGCACATAGAAATTCTGGGCGACGCTCATCCGGATGAGGTTCAAAAAACCGTTATGCAACCCAAACGACATAGTTTGGATTTTTTGCGTGAACAAGCACATTTGCGTTTTCGTACGAATACTTTTGGTGCGGTTTTTCGCATTCGTCACTCGGTGGCATTTGCCATCCACCAGTTCTTTAATGAGCGTGGATTCTATTACCTGCATACACCAATCATTACGGGTTCGGATGCAGAAGGAGCCGGTGAAATGTTTCGCGTGACCACATTAGACCCTAAAAATCCACCTTTAAACGAAGATGGAACGATTGATTACAAACAAGATTTTTTCGGTAAACCAGTAAACTTGACGGTATCTGGTCAGTTGGAAGCGGAATTAGCGGCAACTGCCCTCGGTCAAGTCTATACATTTGGACCAACGTTTCGAGCAGAGAATTCAAATACCTCTCGACACCTCGCTGAATTTTGGATGATTGAACCCGAAGTTGCCTTCAATAATTTGAAAGACAACATGGACTTGACGGAAGATTTCTTGAAATACATTTGTTCGTACATCCTCAACCATAGTACGGAGGATGTGAAATTCTTAAGTGAACGCGATGCGCAAGAACAAGCGCAGAAACCACAAAATGAGCGCAACGAGATGACCTTGTTGGAACGCTTGAAATTTGTCATCGAAAATCCATTCAAACGTTTGACCTACACCGAAGCGATTGATGTATTGATGAATTCCAATCACTACAAAAAGAAGAAATTCAAGTACCCAGTTGAATGGGGAATCGATCTTCAAAGTGAACACGAGCGTTACTTAGTGGAAAAAGAATTCAATTGTCCAGTCATTTTAACGGATTATCCAGCGAAAATCAAAGCATTTTACATGCGTTTGAACGAAGACGGTAAAACGGTTGCCGCGATGGATGTATTGTTCCCAGGAATTGGCGAAATCGTTGGTGGATCGCAACGTGAGGAACGTTATGATGTATTGCTTCAAAAATGTGAAGAATTCCACATTCCAGCGGAAGAGCTTTGGTGGTACATGGATACACGTAAATTTGGTACGGTTCCACATGCTGGATTCGGACTTGGATTTGAGCGTATGGTGATGTTTGTAACGGGAATGTCCAACATTCGCGACGTCATTCCTTTCCCACGTACGCCATTGAACGCTGAGTTTTAATCAAGGCAATTTTTCCCGGCGATAAATCCAGTGGTCCATGCGGCTTGGAAATTGAATCCACCCGTTATTCCATCGATGTCTAGTATTTCTCCTGCGAAGTGCAAACCTGGAACGCGTTTACTTTCCATGTTGCGAATGTCAATATTCGTCATGGAAACGCCACCTGCCGTCACAAATTCTTCTTTAAAGGTCGTTTTGCCTTTCACCTCGTAACGATCGTTCAGTAGGATATTTACCAGCTTATTGGTGTTCTTTTTGCCCAGCTCCTGCCAACGTATTTCACTCGGAATCTCTGCTTTTGACAACAAAAAATGCCAGAGACGGTTCGTAATGTGAAATGGATTGAGGTTTTGTGCCTTTTTGGCGCCGTGTAAATGAGCGGTCAACTCAATTTTTTGACGCAATTCTGCTTCCTTCATTTCGTGTAACCAATTGACTAACACATGAAAATGATAGTTTTTTTCAGCTAAAATCCGAGCTCCCCATGCGGAAAGTAAAAGTACAGCCGGACCACTCATTCCCCAGTGTGTGATAAGTAAGGGCCCTTGTCCGAGGAGTTTTGTTCCTTCCACGCGAACACTTGCTTTTTCAACTACGGTCCCCATTAATTCACGAACCGGATTTTCGGGCATGTTGAAGGTAAACAAGGATGGAAGTGGCTCAATGATGTCGTGACCAAGTTGTTCCAACCAATCGAAATTGCCGCGTTTCGGTTGTCCACCGCTGGTGACAATGACACGTGTGGCATCGAAGATTTTCTGATCGGCGTGAAGTTTAAATCCATTTTTAACGGCTTCAATTCGCTTGATTCCTTGGTTAAGTAAAATATGAATCCCACGTTTATCCGCTTCGGATAAAAAACAATCGATGATGGTCTGTGAGTCATTGCTTTCTGGGAATAAACAACCGTCCGGATAGGTTTTCATTGGAATTCCTCGTTCGGCGAACCAATCGATGGTAGACTGCACATTGAATTGGTCGAATGCTTTTTTCAGGTAGTTTTCTCCTCTTGGATAATAACCAGCTAATTGTTTATTGTCGAAACAGGCATGTGTGACATTGCAGCGTCCACCGCCTGAAATCTTTACCTTCGATAGTAACTTTGATGATTTTTCTAAGATGCTGACTTGTGCTTGTGGATGGTGTTTTTTCGCACTTAACGCAGCAAAAAATCCTGCAGCGCCTCCGCCAATAATGATGATGTGATGTTTCGACATATGATGGGCAAAATTAGCCTAAAATATGGATTGAATCACCATTTTTCTTCCCTGAAAGCTGACCTCGTCCTTCTCAGATCTACCGAGAAGTGCAGTTCCTAAGGGTGCTTGAGGATTTAAACAAAAAACAGCTTCATTCTCAACATTTAAAAGGCCATGTCCGATCGAAAAATAATACCATTGCTGCTCACATTGAACCAGGGAACCCATACTAACTTTCAGGTGTTTTTTTGTTGAATCGATGCGAGACAACAAGGTGAGTTGTTCTTCGATGATTTGTATTTGTTTGCCAAGTTTTTCTTGTTCCAATTGCACCATGGCAACGCCAACTTCATGCTTGTCTCCCGCTGAACTTTTTGCATCGTTTGATTTTCCGTCTGATGCTTCTAAACGTATCGCAGTTAACTCCTCGTGCTTTTGAACAAGTACTTCGGTTAGGGCTTGGTGAACAGTTAATTTTAACATGGGTTATTTACTAAATAAGTAGCTAAATGAAAGTTCAAATGCGCCTTGTGTTTTTGAGATTTCAGACAAATCAGAAATGGTAAAATCATAGGAAAGATTGAATTGGTATTGGTCTAGTTGAAATCCAACTTTGGCAATCATGGCGTCTTTCCATCGATTGAATAATCCCATGGATACATAATTGGTTTTTGCCGTTTTACCAGACAAACTTCCTTGCAGGTAATAGCGATAGGATGCACCATATAAGCATTCACGCGAACTTTTTTGTTGTTGGTAAAAGAGGATCGGAACCAGTACCGTTTTCGCGTTTTTCATCGAAATTTCAGCACTTCCATACAGCGTTGACCGCATGTATAAACGTTCTTTCTCATTGGCTAAAAAGGAATAACTCGGACGATTTACATGAAATGCTCCAAAACCACCCGTAAAACTATGAACCATCCATGATTGACTGCCACCATTATTTCTTCTGAATCGATAGACCATTCCGGTTCCTGCATCTTTGAATGAAAATTGTGCGTTCGCCAATGTTTCACTACTGATGATACTTGGATCATAAGCCAATCCATTGTATTGATTTCCCCACCTTCCATTGTTTCCATCGATACTTCGTTGACCTAAGCCAGCATAAATTCCTAGTCCAAGTGTTGAATTTCGATTGAGCGTTAGGTGATAAGCGCCATTCAAGGAAACTTGCGCGGTGCGAATGGATAAATCACCAGTTTGATCATTGTAGAATTGTATTCCAAGAGCAAAGAATCCACTTGTATTTCGACGTGCTTTTTGTAATCGGGCATCAAATCCAGCAGCCATTGTTTGAAAGGGACTTGCGACACTTTTCCATTGATTGCGGTAATTCAAATTCGCGTGAATCGGTCCATCGCTGCCGGTTAAAGCAGGATTGAGCATCATCGGAATTTGATCGACTTGTGAAAAATGTAAATCTTGTGCCTGTATACCAAAAGAAAAGATGCAAAACATGTAAATCAATGGTGTCTTTTTCATAGCCTATTTCAATAAGGTGAGGTTTCCAGAACGAATTTGAAAATCCCCATTTTGTAATTTAACGGTTAATTTATACACAAATACACCCGCATTCATTTCTTTCCCTTTGAATTTTCCATCCCAACAATCGTCTTGATTCGTCGTTTGAAAAACCAATTGTCCCCAGCGATCATAAATAGCGTAGTCTAATTCTGCAATGCAATTTCCATAAACGCACGCTTGCTTGTTTTCATTGTTTAAACTGGAAGGCGAAAAAATGGTCGGCACATAGATTTCTCCACAGACTTCCGTGACGTAAATTTGTACTTGCGCTTGTCCTGTACATCCGTTGGCAGCCGTTCCGGTAACGGTGTACAAGGTGGTCACGGTTGGAGAAGCAAGCGTATTCGCACAGGTTGCACACGCCAATCCATCCGGCGGACTCCATACGAACGTTTGCGCACCGCTGGCACTAATAGGAACGGATTGTCCTTCTAAAATACTGATCGAAATGGGACTCGCAGTTACGTTAATTGATCCCGTTCCATTTATTTGATACGTTTCTGAAGTCCCGCAGTCATTGGCATCACTGACCACAAGTGAAACACTTGTTCCTGGAGCAAGATTTGAAATGGAATTCACATTCGAGCTTGCGGGATTCCAGGTGTACGTATAGGGACTCACTCCACCTGCGACAAGGACTGATACGGAACCGTTATCCGTTGTACATGAAGAGGGAATAATGGTTTCTGTGACAACTAACTGCGATGGTTCCGTTATCGTTACGCCTGCCGTTCCAATGCAACCAGTGTTGTCCGTCACTTGTACAACATAGCTTCCAGCACTCAAATTACTCGCAGTCGCATTCGTTCCTCCACTTGGTGTCCAAGCATATGTGTAAGGGGAAGTCCCACCTGAAACTTGCGCCATCGCTGCTCCGTTTGTGCCGCCAAAACAGGAAACATTCGACACCGTACAACTTACTGTCGGGCCGTTCGAATTACTAACGGTTGAGCTGCCATTGCTCGAACATCCATTCGCATCGGTAATCACTAACGAATAAACTCCGGCTGCTATATTTGAAACAGTTGCAGTGTTCCCATTTCCAGGCATCCACAAATAGCTATATGGAGCGGTTCCGCCAATTCCGTTGGCTGTTACTGATCCGTTGGCTGTACCACATAACGTGCTTGTTGAGCTTGTAGTAACGGAAAGAGGTGCTGCTGGTTGGGTAATGGTTATTGTTAAACTTCCTGGACAATCGTTTACGTCCAAAATGGACACCGAATACGTTCCTGCAGGTAAATTGTTTACAATCGCACCATTCCCAATATTGGGATTCCAAGAATAGGAGTAAGGTCCGATTCCACCACTGGCATTTACAGTAACTGATCCGTTGCTTCCGCCAAAACATGATACATTCGTCACACTACTTGCGTTCACCGTTAAAGAGGTACATGGTGCAGTTGTACACGGAATGAGGGTTGCTGAAGTAAACGTGTAAACTATTCCAGTGTTATCCGTTACTTGGAATTGTGTTGATCCAACGGGTGGGGTAACCGTTGTTCCTGTAGCGAAATTGACATATGCAGCTGGAGAACTACACGAAGTTACCGGCGTAAATCCATTTAAACATTGTCCAAAAAACCAGGTATAGCCGCAATTTTGACATTCCGTTTGATTCGTTATCGGAGTATTTGTGGCAGGAACATAGTTGGACCATGAATAAGGTCCTACGCCGCCATTGACAGTAAACTGACCATTGGATTCCAAACAAACTTGTAAGCCAGCACAAGGACTCACCATGATTTGAATGGAATCTGCACCACAAGGCAATGTGTAAACAATTGTTTGAACTCCGACTCCTGCTGAACTCGGATTGAAAACCCCACTTGCATTGACTCCAGGACCAGACCATGTTCCACCAGCAGTGCCAGCAGTTAATGTGATTGGAGCGTCGCTAATACATACCGAACTTGGTTGACAAATCGTTGCGTCACAACACGTGCTTGCGAAAGGGGCACATGCTCCAATCCCAAAAGATCGAACGGCACCACTTCTTGTACTACTCGTTGAGGTTCCGGTTCCACCCACCGCAATTAATTCACCATTCGTATTTATTTCCACATCATAAACAGCAAAATTTGTCGGATAAAAAGCTTGCTGAATAAGCAAACCATCATATTTCACTACTCCAGTTGTTGATCCAACGTAGATGTTCCCACATTGATCGATCGCAATCCCCGAATTCCCAACCGTGTGGCCACCTAAAAAGACGGAACTATATTGTCCCCCAGGAATGGTGTTATCCTGAAGCAAAGAACAGTCTTGTAAGCTGCGTTTTTCAATTTTATTTCCACGGTTGACATACAAATGATATTGATCTGTGGCAAGGGCACAAATCCCTGAATTGTCGTATCGGTAATTTTCCAACTTGTATCCCCAATCTGCGCCGTGATCCGTTTTGAAAAAACTTGTTGTTCCAGTAGGGCAAAGAGTAAAGTTGTCGTTTACATAACCCATGGTGTCCTGTGTCATGAAATAGTATTTTCCGTTTTTAGCAGATGTGATTGCTCTAACCTCCTCCAAATTTGGAGGAATACTAACGGTTGGTCCATTGGAAATAAACTGTTGATTCGTAATATTCAGGGTGGCGGTATTGACATTGTAAATGACCGCGTCTAATTGCAACAGTGCACCTCCTGTTCCACCAATCACCAAACTGGTTTCGTCACAGTTAAAGGCGATGGTCCAAAATTCGGCGCTGGATAGTATTCCGCCTGGACTTGCATTATTTAAGAGAAGCGCACCTGAGGCACTTATTTTCTGAATTTGCGCAACGGATCCAGCTGTCACGTAGGAATTCCCAGCATTATCCACGGCAAAGGTTCCTAACCATACATTGGAGGTGTCGTATGGCGTGTTGTATGTCCATTGCAAAGTTCCTATCGCATTGTACTTCAGAATTTGCATGGGCATGATTCCCCCGAGGGCATACACGTTTCCGGCGCCATCGCGATCACATTCCCAAACGACATCCCAATTTGTTGCAAAAACCGGTGTTTGAATCCATGGGTCTATGAATAAATCGGTTGATTTTTGGTACGATTCAAGCTCAAATTTGACCGATTTTTGTTCCACGCGAAAGGAACTTTTCAGCTCTCTTTTCTCCTCGCCTTGAAAGGAATACGGAGCGTGATCAATGATGTCACCAAAGGCCGTTGGAATATGAATTTCTCCTTGAAGAAACTGCACGTTTCGATCATACTCCATTTCAATGTCCGCTGGATTTCCTCCAGGATGCACAATGAACACATATTTCAATCCAATTTGAGGATGAACGGTAAATTTGAGGTCAATCAGTGGATAAATGTTCTCATAAATGAGTTCTTCAAATGCCTTGGCATGTGTAATGGATTCATAGCTACCATCTGCTAATTGAACCGAATAATTGTGTTCATCGGTCCGTGGTTTTAGTCCGGATAATTTTACTTTACCATTTACGTTCACATAGCGCATGGAAACTTCATCGCTTTTAAACTTGAATTTACCTACAATACGTTCGTGTTCTTTGTATTGCTGTGGAAGGTTTGCCAAGGAAGCCCTTAACGCATCGCGTTCCGTTTTGGGCACTTTTACGGCTTCTAAAAACGAATAGTTTATCCCGCTTTTCCCGAAGAAAATGCGTGTTGAACCGAAGTCCACACCGTAAAGGATTTTCCCGGTTTCATTTGTTGCAAATTCATCAAACTGCCCTTTGTTTTCGATAAAAACACGTGCTTTTTGATAGGATACCGTCCAATTATTCCCGTTCATTTCTTGAGCGAAAAGCGAAAAAAATCCAAATAGACTAAGGCATAGAAGTAGTCGTTTTTTCATTGTGGAATTCAGCGTAGGTTTAAACAAATATAAGCTTTTCAACACAAAAACAAAATGGACTTGCATTCCATGTACATGGCATAAAACGAGCCCCACCTTTCAGTTCCAATTCCACCTTGCTCCTTTGGTCCATTTATCGTAAATTCGCAATCTCAAAAGTTCAAGAATGATGCGCTCAAAATATCCGGAATACAAAGGATTAAATTTGCCCAATGTGGCTCAATCGGTTTTAGAAAAATGGCAGAAAGCGTCTATTTTCGAAAAATCTATTTCCACTAGAGAAGGCAGTGATTCCTATGTTTTCTTTGAAGGACCTCCATCGGCGAATGGCTTGCCTGGTATTCACCACGTGATGGGACGAGCAATTAAAGATATTTTTTGTCGCTATCAAACCCTAAAAGGCAAACAAGTCAAACGTAAAGCTGGATGGGATACACACGGTTTACCGGTTGAACTTGGGGTGGAAAAAGAACTTGGAATTACCAAAGAAGACATCGGAACGAAAATCAGCATCGATGAGTACAACGATGCCTGCCGAAAAGCAGTCATGCGCTACACCGATATCTGGAATGACCTCACCGTGAAAATGGGGTATTGGGTGGACATGGAAAATCCATACATCACCTACGAACCAAAATACATGGAATCCGTTTGGTGGTTACTGGCGCAATTGTACCAGAAAAATTTAATTTACAAAGGATACACCATCCAGCCGTACTCGCCAAAAGCGGGAACAGGACTCTCCTCACACGAATTGAATCAACCAGGTTGCTACAAGGATGTGAAAGACACAACGGTGGTGGCAATGTTTAAAGGAAATCATCCATCAGCGATTGCGAGTACTTTTCAAGTAGGTGGAGCATGGAATGAACATTCAAAAGACATTCATTTTTTAGCATGGACCACAACTCCTTGGACACTTCCTTCAAACACAGCATTGACGGTTGGACCGAACATTGAATACGCATTGGTAGCGACGTACAATCAATATACCTACGAACCCATTAACGTCATTTTGGCAAAGAACTTAATTGGATATCAATTCAGTAAAGGATTTGAAGCGAAAGAATCTATGGCAGATTTATCAAGCTACGAAGCCAGTGCAAAAGTGATTCCTTACGTTGTTTTAGGAAGTTGTGATGGAAAGAAACTACTTGGAAATTCATATGAGCAATTATTGCCTTATGCATTACCAGCAGAACATCCTGAAAAAGCATTTGTGGTAATCCCCGGGGATTTCGTAACAACCGAAGACGGAACGGGAATTGTTCATACGGCGCCAACCTTTGGTGCAGACGATGCGAAAGTGGCAGCCGATGCAGGAGTTCCAGCGATGTTGGTAGCAGACGAGCGCGGAAACATGGTTCCATTGGTGGATTTACAAGGACGTTTTCGACCAGAAATGGGTGAATTCGCCGGAATGTATGTAAAAAATGAATATTACAATGAAGGTGAAGAGCCTGAACGTTCAGCAGATGTGCAAATAGCCATCAAACTAAAAGAAGAAAACAAGGCTTTTAAAGTCGAAAAATACGAACACAACTACCCACATTGTTGGAGAACGGACAAACCCGTTCTTTATTACCCACTGGATTCTTGGTTCATCCGCGTGACGGATAAAAAAGAACGTATGGTAGCGTTGAACAATACCATCCATTGGAAGCCGGAATCAACCGGAACAGGACGTTTTGGGAAATGGTTGGAAAATGCAAACGATTGGAATTTATCGCGGTCAAGGTATTGGGGAATTCCTATTCCAATTTGGTCGACAGAAGAAGGAGACGAACGAATTTGCATCGAATCTGTTCAACAATTGAAAGCAGAATGTGAAAAGTCTATAGCTGCCGGAATCATGCAGTCAAATCCTTTTGCAAATTTTGAGACAGGAAACATGTCCGCAGAAAATTATGCGCAAATCGATTTACACAAACACAAAGTGGATGCAGTTGTTTTGGTTTCTCCATCCGGAAAACCAATGAAACGCGAAGCGGATCTCATCGACGTATGGTTCGATTCTGGATCCATGCCTTATGCACAATGGCATTATCCTTTTGAAAACAAAGAAGTCATTGAAAACAGAACGGGATATCCTGCTGATTTCATCGCGGAAGGAGTCGATCAAACGCGTGGATGGTTTTACACCTTGCATGCGATTTCTACCATGGTCTTTGATTCAGTAGCCTACAAAAACGTGGTATCGAACGGATTGGTATTGGACAAAAATGGACAAAAAATGTCCAAACGTCTTGGAAATGGCATTGATCCATTTAGCACCTTGGAAAAATATGGTCCAGATGCGACGCGCTGGTACATGATTACCAATGCACAACCTTGGGATAACTTGAAATTCGACCTAGAAGGAATTACAGAAGTTCAACGTAAATTCTTCGGCACCCTTTACAATACCTATTCATTCTTTGCATTGTACGCGAATTTGGATGAATTTGATTACTCCGCTGCAGATATCGCTTTGGAAGAACGTCCAGAAATTGACCGATGGGTCCTTTCGAAACTTCATTCATTAATCGCCGATGTAGATGCGGCTTACCATGATTACGAGCCAACAAAAGCGGGACGTGCTATTCAAGAATTTGTCACAGAACAATTATCAAATTGGTACGTGCGTTTGTGTCGTCGACGTTTTTGGAAAAACGATGACCCAAGCGATAAATTGGCAGCTTACCAAACTTTATACACTTGCTTAGAAACAGTTTCAATTTTAGCTTCCCCGATTGCACCATTTTTTATGGATCAATTGTTTCAAGATTTGAATGCTGTTTCAGGAAAACATCGGGAGGAATCGGTGCATTTAGCACTCTTCCCGAAAGTGAATGAACGTTTCATTAACAAGTCTTTAGAAAGTCAAATGGAACTCGCTCAAAAATCATGTTCACTTGTACTTGGCTTGCGTAAAAAACACATGTTACGCGTTCGACAGCCCCTTCAAAAAATCATGATTCCAGTATTGAATCAAGAGGTGGCAGCACATTTAATGCATGTCAAGGAGCTCATTCTTTCTGAAGTGAATGTGAAAGAGTTGGAATTGTTGACAGATGGTGCTGGAATGCTGGTAAAAAGCATTAAACCGAATTTTAAAACCATCGGTCCGAAATACGGCAAGCAAATGAAAGCAATTGCTGCAATTGTGGCTGGATTCACTCAGGAGGACATTGCTGCGGTTGAGCAAAATACTGGATGGAATGGTGAAATCGAAGGATTGGAGATAGACTTAGATTTGGCCGATTTTGAAATCAATGCCCAAGACATTCCCGGTTGGCTTGTAGCAAGCGAGGGAGGAATAACAGTGGCACTGGACATTACCTTAAGCAACGACTTAATAGCGGAGGGTAATGCGAGAGAAGTGGTTAACCGCATTCAAAACATGCGAAAAGAGTCCGGATTTGAAGTAACGGATCGCATCAATGTAGAAATCGATACAACGGAGGCAATTATGCAGTCCATTAAACAATTTGAAACGTATATTTGTACGGAAGTTCTAGCGAATACCATTCAGTTTAAGACGGTTTCCCTTGGACAAAAAGAAGCAATTGAAGCGGAAGGCGATACTGTTTTTAACATTATAAAATCAAACTAAACCATGAATTGGATTTTTGACGGAAAAGATACACCAACATCAGGTGGAGCAGCAATTACTTGGCATGACCACCGTTTTTTTGATATTACGCACAACGGTGTGGTATTTCATGGCGAAATCATGCAGGATAAGTCCGAGAATCATGAGTTAAGTATCAAAATAAACCACAGGGTATTTCAAGTTAAACGCAAAGGAGAACTGGATGAAATCATCGCTTCACTTGGCTTCGATAAACCAAAGGTGAGAAAATTGAAAGAATTGGTTGCACCAATGCCAGGACGAGTAACCAATATACACATTGTGCTAGGTCAAACGATTAACCCAGGGGATGCTATCCTATCGCTGGAGGCAATGAAGATGGAGAATGTATTGAAAGCAGAAGGAATTGGTGTAGTGAGTGCTGTGAATGTCCAACAAGGAGATGTTGTTGACAAGGGAATGGTACTGGTTTCGTTCGAATAACTTATTTAATCCAGATCTCGATCGCTTTATTGCCCTTTAAATCGATTTTTGCTTCATCAAAAGAAGGCGCTGAAAAAGTTCCTCGGGCATTTCGCGAAAACCCATAAGCCTCAGTTGGCGCACCTACCAAGTTCTTGTCGAGTATGCCATTCTCATTTTCATCGTGAAAAATAGCGACTGCATATACACTGTTGTTGAGGTTCTCAAACGTGTATTTGGTGCTTGGTTTTGTCGTTTTTATAAAGACGCCTTTGTATTGCTTCCCTTTGATGGGAAAGGAATCTCCTTTGCGAAACAAACCAAAGGAAATTTTACCTTTTGAGTTGGATACATTTGTCACCGTTACAGTTAAATCACTGGTAGAATCTTTTTCCCAACAGAAAGAGGTAAAAAGAAAAAAAACAAAATATATCGAATGCTTCATCGTTACTTTAACAACATGAAGGAAAAATTGTTTGGTTTTGGATGCGAAATGCTATTTACCTCAGAATCATCCCTAACTTTGCTCACATGAATCAATACGTCTTAGTCACAGGAGGAGCAGGGTACATAGGATCCCATACCGTAGTGGCCTTGGTGGAAAAAGGATACACGCCCGTAATTGTAGATGATTTTCGAAATGCCACGGAAATTGTTTTAAATGGCTTGAGTGAAATCTTGGGATTTCAGCCGATTGTTCACCGCGTGGATGTTTGTAAATTAGAAGAAATGTGCGAGATTTTTCAAGCGTATTCGTTTCACGGAATCATTCATTTTGCCGCGCACAAAGCCGTTGGTGAGTCAGTGGAAAAACCACTTAAATACTACCAGAATAACCTCATTGGATTGATCAACATGCTTTCCTTAATGGAAGAATATAAGGTGAAAAACCTTGTTTTTTCATCCTCATGTACGGTTTATGGGGAACCAAAGGAAAAGAAGGAAGTCGACGAAGAAACGCCTAAAAGCTTGCCCGAATCTCCTTATGGATTCACAAAGTGGATTGGGGAACAAATCATCCAAGATTTCTTTCAATCGTCTCCTGAGTTTTGCCTAATGAATTTGCGTTATTTCAATCCCGTTGGAGCGCATCCCAGTGCTAAAATAGGGGAATTCCCTCTCGGGAAACCATCCAATTTACTCCCCTTTATCACCCAAACAGCTATTGGAAAACAAGATTGTTTAACGGTTTTTGGAAACGATTATCCCACGCGGGACGGATCCTGTGTTAGGGATTACATTCACGTCATGGATTTAGCAGAAGCCCATGTGCAAGCCATTCAATTTTTATCCAATCATACGCATGGTTGTTTGGAGGCAGTGAATGTAGGAACGGGAAAAGGAACAAGTGTTTTAGAGCTGATTAACGTATTTGAAAAAGAAACGAATCAATCCTTGAATTACCAAATTGGACCCAGAAGAGCAGGGGATGTAGTAGAAATTTATGCGAATGCATCGAAATCCTTTCAGTTGCTTCAATGGACGACCAAACGCAGCATAGAGGACGCCGTTCGCGACGCTTGGAACTGGGAACGTAACTTAAACCAATTGAAATAGGATGCCATTTTTAATAGATACTCATGCCCACTTATACGCGGAAGAATTTGAGGAGGATCGCGTAGACATGTTGCAACGAGCAAAAGACGCCGGTATAAAAGCCATACTTCTACCAAATATAGATAGCAGCTCCATCGCTCCAATGGAAAAATTAGCTTCCCAACATCCTTCTTGCATTCAAATGATGGGCTTACATCCAACCTACGTCAAAGAAAACTGGGAGGAGGAATTGGAAATCGTTCAAAATAAATTGTATGAAAATCCAAAACAGTATTGTGCGGTAGGAGAAATTGGCATGGACCTATATTGGGATAAAACCTTTGTCGAAGAACAAAAAGAAGTTTTTAGAAGGCAAGTGAAATGGGCAAAAGAATTGAATTTACCGATTGCCATACATGTGAGAAAAGCGTTTGACGAATTGTTTGAAATTTTGGACCAAGAATGGACCCCTGCGCTCAAAGGAGTATTTCACTGTTATACTGGAAGCAAAGAACAAGTAAAGAAGATTTTATCATACGAACAGTTTTACTTTGGTATTGGAGGAGTACTCACGTATAAAAATGCCGGACTTCAAGAAGTCATTCCCCACATTCCATTAAACCGCCTTGTTTTGGAAACTGACGCACCCTATTTAAGTCCTGTTCCTTATCGAGGGAAGCGAAATGAATCAGCATATGTAGCCGAGGTTGCAGGAAAAATAGTGGATGTATTGGGCATTTCCATGGATGAGGTCAAAGAAATGACCAGTAGGAATGCAATTGAATTGTTTCAATTGCAAAATTTTATACATTTAAGCCATGACTAAAATCCTTCTCATCTATACGGGTGGCACCATTGGAATGATTAAGAATCCAATATCTGGCGAGTTAGAAAGTTTCAATTTTAAACACATACACGACCATGTTCCTGAATTGAATCGTTTGAATGTTCAAATTGAAAGCATCAGTTTCAATGAACCTATAGATTCGTCAGAAATGAACCTAGAACATTGGCGATTGATGTCTGAATTAGTCGAAGAACACTACCATCTTTTCGATGGATTTGTGATTCTCCATGGATCGGATACAATGGCATTTTCAGCATCTGCCTTGAGCTTTATGTTGCAAGGATTGAAAAAACCAATCGTTTTTACCGGATCGCAATTACCGATTGGAACAATCAGAACGGATGGAAAAGAAAATTTAATTACGGCCATTGAAATTGCTGGAATGAAAGATAGTGAGGGCGAGGCAATTCTGCAAGAAGTGGCTGTTTACTTTGAATACTCCCTTTATCGTGGAAATCGAAGCAGTAAGATTTCAGCAAATCAATTTGAAGCTTTTCAGTCACCAAATTATCCTGAATTAGCCAAAGCAGGAGTGCAAATAGAATGGCAAAAGGACCGCCTCTTTAGAACGGAATTACCAGAATTTAAGGTATTCACATCCTTAAAAAACAATGTCGCATTGATTCGCTTGTTCCCGGGAATGAATTTCGAATTCTACCGGTCTATTTTTGCGGATGAACAGGTGGAAGCGATTGTATTGGAAACCTATGGTTCGGGAAATGCACCATCCGATGTTCTTTTTCAAGAATTAGTTACTTCGTTTATGGAACGAGGAGGCATTGTCTTGAACATCACCCAGTGCGGGTCAGGAGCCGTGCAACAAGGGGCTTATCAAACAAGTTCGTTTTTTGAACGCATGGGTGTGATTAGCGGAAGAAATTTGACGAGTGAAGCGGCCATCACGAAATTAATGTACCTGCTTGGAAATACAAGTGAAAACATCCGAGAAAAACTACAGGAATCGTTAGTGGGAGAGATGGATTAACTGTGTTTTAGCTCAATTAATTCTCCCTCTTCGACTTTAATAATCCTCCCAGGAAATTTATCCACCATGTTCATGTCATGGGTCGCCATTAAAATGGCTGTATTCTCTTCTTTAGCCACTGCGACAAGTAATTGCATGATCTCCTCAGAAGTTTCCGGATCCAAATTCCCAGTTGGCTCATCGGCTAAAATGAGCGATGGTTGGTTTAATAAGGCACGAGCGATGGAAACGCGTTGTTGTTCACCACCAGACAAGGTGTGTGGAAAACTGGATGCTTTTTGTTCGATCCCTACTAATTGCAAACAACTCATCGCCCTTTTCCGAATCAGCTCCTTATCTTTCCATCCCGTTGCACCTAATACAAAAGCTAAATTATCAATGACTGTTCGGTCAGAAAGCAATTGAAAATCCTGAAAGACAATTCCAATTTTTCTTCTAAGAAAAGGAATTTCTTTCTTGGTAATGCGTTTTAGATTATAGGACGAGACATGGCCTTCTCCTTCCTTCAATGGAAGCTCGCCATAAAGTGTTTTAAGTAAACTACTTTTTCCGCTACCGGTTTTACCGATCAAATAGGCGAATTCTGTTTCTTCCAAATCGAACCATACGTTCTTAAGAATCAGCTTTTCTTGCTGATAAATTTGGGCATTTGCGAGGGTAATTACTTTTGACACGATCTTAACTTTGAAACAAAAGTGCAGATTTTGCTGTAACCATTTTAGTCAAGCCTCGATAATATCTTAACACTTTCAGGTTTAAAACTTTTGAAAGGTGGCTGATTCCCGCTGCTGGCCTGTAGTAATTTTACATACTATGAATCGTAACTTACGCCATCTCGTCTTTGCATTTCTTTTACCCATTCAATTTTGGGCACAGGAAACTGCTAAATATTCCGGTGAAAATGCTGCCTATTTTCGAGCAGAAGAATTGTATGAAAAAGCCCAATATAGCGCGGCGAAACAAGAGTTTCGTACGTACATTAATGGGAGTATTCGTTCAAATAAAAATTCCAATGATCCCTTTTTGATCAAAGCGTATTATTACGAGGGAATCGCTGCATTGGAATTGTATAATAATGACGCCATCCCTTTATTGAATGCATTTAACAAAGCATACCCGGATAATATTTACAAAAATAAAATTGCCCTGAAAATTGGAAATTATCATTTTCAAAACGAAGACTTTGAGTCGGCGCAAATCGCTTATTCGAATGTTCCTGTCAGAGAAATTGAATTAGATGAGAAGGAAGAAGCACTTTTTAAATTAGGGTATTCCGCTTATCAAAATGGCGATGTGGAAACTTCCTATACATCTTTTAGGGATGTAAAAGATGGCACCACCCAATATGCGAAACCAAGTTTGTATTTCTATTCTCACATTAGTTATACAAAAAATGCCTTGCAAGTGGCGCTAGAAGGATTTCAAAAACTGCGAACGGATTCGACATTTTGTGGCGTAGTTCCATATTACATTGCTCAAATATTGCATAAACAAGGAAAGTTCCAGGAGGTCATAGATTTTGCTCCAACCGTTTTAAGTTGTACAGAAGTCAACAATGAATCAGATATCCAACATGTCATCGGTGATGCGTATTACCAACTCGGAAAATATGCAGAGGCAATACCCTTTCTTGAGAAATTTCATTCAAAATCCAAAGGAACGCGTGACGATTATTACGAATTAGGTTTTGCTTACTATAAAACAAATCAATTCGACAAGGCCATTAAGAGTTATGATAAAGTAACGCGTATAGACGATAGCCTGGGTCACATCGCCATGTATCAAATTGGGGATTCTTATTTAAAAGCGGAAAAACTATTGCCAGCTAGAAGTGCTTTTGAAAGAGCATCGGAAATGAAAAGTCTTCCGGACATACAAGAAGATGCTTTATATCAATTTGCGGTGATTTCCTTTAAAGTAGACATTAATCCCTACGATGAATCAGTGCGTGCATTTGAGAATTACCTTTCTCGTTATCCCAATACAAAAAGAAAATCAGACGTCTTTCAATATTTGGTAAACGTGTATACCACAACAAGTAATTATTCCAAAGCGATAGAAAGCTTGGATAAGCTTCCTTCGATGGACGCTAAACTAAAAGCAGTCTACCAAACAGTTGCATTTAATTATGGTGTTGAGTTGTTTCAAAAGAATGACTACGATGAGGCAATGAACGCATTCAAATTAGTGGAGAAGCACCCAATGGATCCACAAATGGTTGCGTTGGCGCGTTATTGGGTAGCAGATGTATTGTTCCGCAAAAAGGAGTTGACTAACGCCATCACCATGTACCGTGAGTTTATTTCCTCACCGGCATCCAATTCACTTCCGGAAAAAATTGATGCGTATTATAATATTGGATACGCTTATCTAGAACAAGAGGCATATGACCAAGCAGTTGAGTCGTTTCGTACGTATCTGCAATTTGCGCCGAAGGATAAAAATAAAGTGCTAGATGCTACTTTTAGGGTGGCAGATTGTTATTACCTCACTCGACAAAACTTATTAGCCGTTGAATTTTACAAGAATGCGTTAGCACTCAACAGTGGATTAAATGACAAAGCCATGTATTATTTGGCAAAATCTTATGGTTACAATGGTCAACCTGAGGATAAAATCAAAACCTTGGTTGATTTACTAAATAATAATAAAAAGTCAATCTACCGCATGAATGCTTCCTACGAACTTGGACGAACATACATGTCTGAACGTCAATTTGACGAAGCATTAATAGCATACGAGAATTTCCTAAAAGAGTACCCAAGTTCGAAATACGTTTTGGATGTTCGTTTGGACATGGCAGATGCTTACTATAAGAAGTGGGACTACATTAAAGCGGAATCAGCATATAAAAGCATCTTGGCGGAATTTGAACAACAACGCGAGGTGTGCGAAAAAGTAGTAAAAGCATTGATCGATGTGTACAATGCACAAAAAAACCCAGAATTGGCCTCTTCACTAGCCGATCAATACCCATGTGCGAATATTTCCAAAGAAGAGAAAGAAAACATGTTTTATTCTCCAGCTTGGAATAGCTATTTGGATAGCAATTACGCAGAAGCAGCGCCGAATTTCGAGATCTACTTAACGAAATTTCCTAATGGCCGTTTTGTGAATGAAACCTATTTCTACCTTGGGAATAGCTACCTTAAAATCAAAGATTCATTGAATGCGATGAATTATTTCGAAAAATTCTTGGAGACTCCAACCACTACCTATTCTGAATACGTAGCAGTCAAACTTTCGGCATATTTCTATGGTAAAAAGGAATATGGAAAAGCCAATAACTTTTACAAGAAATTGGATGAATTAGCTTCAAAACCAACGACTACTTTTGAAGCGAAACTCGGTCAAATGCGTTGTGCTTTTCTGATTGAAGATTATGCAAGCTCGCTCGCTAATGCAAAATTTGTATTGGAAAATGCGGGAATAACGCCACAATTAAAAATGGAGGCGGAATATGCCATTGGTCTTTCTAATTACCAACTGAAGGAATACAATACGGCAAAACCTTCGTTGGAATGGTTGGTTAAAAACACCACCACTGCAATGGGATCAGAGGCGAAATACCTTTTGGCGGACATCTATTTTAAAAACAATGAGTTGGCGATGGCTGAAACGGAAATCAAAGCCTTAGTGAAGATGAAGCCAAGTTATAATTATTGGGTAGCAAAAGGACTCATGCTTCAAACACGCATTCACATGCGCAACGATGACCTTTTCCAAGCGGAACAAACACTAAAATCAGTCATTGACTTTTATCCAGATGCGGAAGATGGAATTCAATCGGAAGCAAATGATTTATGGGATGAACTCATGCAGCTGAAAAATCCTCCGGCAACGGAAGACAAAGAACCTGAAATGAAAATTGAAATCAATGAAAATTAATCGAATGAAATACGCATCTACCATATTCGCACTATTATTCATTTCTGGACTTTGGTCACAAAAAGATTATGATTACGTGCTAGATATCAGGGTTAATAGAACTGTGGAACCTGCATTCCGAATTCTAGCGCACCCAAAAATCATCGATACAGTGAAAACAGCCCAAGTTAAGGCATATCCCTTGTTGTTTTTTCAAGTTCCAACAAAAATTACCTTGGATACGATCGAGGCGGCAACCGTTGAAACGACCGAAAGACTGAAACAGATTTATCCTTTTTATGCCAAAGTTGGTATTGGATCGACCATCATGCCTTTAGGGGAATTGTATTACAATTCAACCCGTTCAAGAGCTTATCAGTACGGAGCAAATGTCAAGCACCTTTCATCCTTTGGAGACATTAAAAACAGGGATAAAGTTGTTTATGCTCCAGCTCAATTTGACCGAACAAACGCGACTGTTTTTGGAAAAATTAATCAAAGGAATTACAACCTATTGGGGGAATTCAATTACCAGAATAATGGCTTCCATTATTACGGAGTGCAGAACGATAGCTTATCCAAAGACTCCATAGCACAGCGTTTTCAGGTATACAATGGCTCTGCTGAATACCGTGCAAATCGAGGGGATAGCGCCCGCTTGAACTTTAACATCAAAACAGATTATTCGAATTTCCAATCAAGGAAAATAGCTGATTCTTTATCGGAATGGAGAGCCATAGAAAATCACTTCAATTTCCAATCAAGACTTTGGTACAATTACCGAAATGAACGCTTTTATACAGACCTTGGTATTCGTTATAATGGCTATAAATTTGGTATTTTGGATTCTGTACTTTCTGCAGGAAACACAGGAATTTATACCCAAAACACCATCATTGATTTCAAACCAGGAGTTTGGACCCAAATGTTGGATAATCGACTTAAAATTGAAATTGGTATTGGGATAACAGCTGACCTTAAAGCGGACAAAAACGCCGTTTATTTGTATCCTCAGGCGGAATTTAAATATTCGATGTTTCATGACATTTTCATTCCTTACATCGGAATCAAAGGCGGACTCAAGCAAAATACCATTCAAGGTTTAGCCAACCAAAATCCATTTATTCGTGTCAATCAACAACTCTTAAATGAACACAATCCTTTTGATGTGTATGCAGGTTTCAAAGGAACATTGAGTAAAAGAATGAACTTTAATATCGGGGCTAGTTTTGCACACATTGAGAATAAAGCCTTGTTTATCACAGATACTTTTGGCGTATATAAAAACCAATTCAATGTCATTTACGACACGTTGAACCAAACAACCATCGAAGGATCCTTGAGTTATCAAATGAATGAAAAACTAAAAATTGATGGAGTCGCTCGTTTTTATTCTTATGAGATGTATACCGAAGCTAGGGCATGGAACTTGCCTCAACTGCAGTGTTTAGTAAGAGGATCATATAACCTATATGGGAAGTTTTTAATCAACCTAGACGGAACCATTGAGACAGGACGTAACGCACTTGTTTACGCAGCTGGCGAAGGTGTGAAAGAAGAAAACGGACAATATTTCGTTTCACTTGGAACCATTGTTGATTTAAATTTAGGTGTCGAATACCGCTATAATACAAGGGTATCCGCCTTTTTGCAATTAAATAATTTGGCCGCTCAGCGTTACAACCGTTGGTATAATTATCCTGTTCAGCCTTTTCAAGTGATGGGTGGTATTACAGCGCGATTCTAAACCATGGAAACCGAAGCAATTGTCCTGTGCCAAATAGGACCTTCCTCAAAAGCGTTTGAAAAAAGGCGCGTAAACCTTCCTGAAATCGCGGCGGACGAAGTACGCATCGAAAGCGAGGCATTTGGTTTGAATTATGCCGATGTCATGGCACGACATGGATTATACAAGGAAGCACCTCCTATGCCATGTGTGATCGGTTATGAGGCGGTTGGAATAGTTAAAAGTGTCGGGAAAGATGTTTCAAGTGAATGGATTGGAAAACGCGTGTTAGCCTTTACAAGATTTGGTGGCTATGCAAAACACATTCATACAAAAGCCAAAGCCATTGTTGAGATTGGAGACTTAGAAGCGGAAATTGCCATGGCGCTTTCCACCCAAGGGGTTACCGCCTATTACATGTCGAACGTTATTGCACCCATTCGTAAAGGGGAACATGTGCTGATACATGCCGCTGCAGGTGGAGTAGGGTCCTTGTTAATTCAATTAGCAAAGGAAAAAGGCGCAATTGTTTACGCCAAAATTGGATCGGAAGACAAACGGCCGCTCGTTGAAAAATTAGGAGCGGATTTCGTTCTTAATTATAAATCTTCCAATTACGAAGAAAACCTACTAAAATTATTGGGAACAAATAAATTGAGTGCAAGTTTTAATCCTGTTGCCGGAGACACCATTAAAAAAGACGCAAAATTACTTGGTCCAAACGGCCGACTCTATTTATTTGGAGGTTCACAAATGGTCGGGGGGAAATTTGGAATCTTTTCGAAATTAAAGTTCTTATGGGACATGGGGGTGGTCTTGCCTATTGGATTAATGATGCAATCAAAAAGCCTCATTGGTGTCAATATTTTGAAGATTGCGGATGTTTATCCGGAAATTATTTCCTCTTCCCTTCAAGAAATAGTACAACTACACAAATCGAATAAAATAACGACTTATGTTGGAGGTGTGTTCTCACACAATGAGTTGAATGCCGCGCATGATTTACTAGAAAGCGGTAAATCCATGGGAAAGATAACGGTGCGATGGGATTAAGCCTTTTTAGAAAAGAACGTTTTTAAAAAACCCAGAATTTGTTTTCTAAATAGAAACATCAATAATAAATAGGGAATGATCATTAAATAAAGGATTCCTCCATTGATGTTTGACCCAAAAGAATTTTCATCCAAAGATGCATTTTGCTCAGCCAACAACTTACATTGCGAACAACCTTGCGCAAATGATTGCTGGGATAGGGTAATTAAGAACAAAAAAAGACCAGTTAGTTTAACCTTCATAAGTGAAATTTTCGTTTACAAATGTAGCTAAGTTTAATTCCAATTCAAAATACTTACTTTTGCTTATGCGTTTATTATTAGTACTTTTTTCGACGGCCCTTTTATGGCAAATGACAAGTTGCGGCGACGCATCAAAAAAGGTGGATCATTCCAAGCTTTCTTTGGATAGTTTGATTGTCCTCTATCCAGATAGTGTTGAACTCCTTGTCAGAAAAGGAAATGAGTACATGGAAAAATCGGATTACCAAAAAGCACTTGAAATCGCGGCCAAAGCGTATCGACTAGACAGTGTTACATTCGATACACGTGTGTTGTATGCGGAAGCACTCATCAATAAACCATCAAGAACTGCAGATGATATGTTGCGTGGTCATTTGATGTACAAAACACTTGTTAAAGCCAATCCAAAAAGTGAAAAAGCTTTGGTCGGGCTTGCAAATACCTATACGATGTTGGAGGACATGACGAATTCATTTCTTTACATAAATAAGGCCTTAAGAATCAATCCAAGGTATAGAGATGCCTATATTCTAAAAGGAACGAATTACCGACTCGAACAAAATTTAAAATTAGCAATTTCATCTTATGAAACGGCGGTTCAAATCGACCCAAAGTGCACCATGGCTTACCTTCAATTGGCGGTATTATATGAATTAAATGGAGATCCTAAATTAGCCATTGAAAAATACACAACGGCCTATCAATTGGAGCCTAAAAATACCGAAGTAATTTATGCCTTGGCATTTGCAAAGGAAAACCAAGGTCAAACGAAAGATGCAATGAATTTATACCGTAAAATGTCGCGAGTAGATTCAACTTACGCCGATGCCTTTTTCCACATTGCTCGAATCTATCAGTACGATTTACCACAGCTTGACTCCGCCATATTTTATTACAAAAAAGCAATCAAAGCGAATCAAGAACATGTGCCTTCTTACCATAATTTGGGCTTGGTTTACGAGGAAAAAAACGACATCACCAATGCACTTTTTACTTATGCTAAAGTGCTTAAAATCGATCCGGAATATAAGCTCACAAAAGACCGCGTCGAGATTCTGAAAAAGAAAAGATGACTCGTCCAGAAAAAATAAGCACCATTCTTGGAGATGTTTTAATCCCCTCGCTTGGATTTTTTTTATGGGATTGGAACATTTATTTCATTTCTCTTTTTTTCATCTTGGATCAAGTGGCGAAAGAAACCGGGCAATTGTTCCGCTTAGGTAAATTAAAAAATCAAATTCCCGCTTCAAAAAAAGCATTTTCCCTTCACTTTTTGATCTTTATTGCCTTGATATTGGTGATTCATCTGTTTAATTATTTACTACATCCATCCATCCAATTCTTCAAGGAGATGAATGATTTTTTCTGGTACAAAGATGCAGGTGTCGCTCAAGGATTTATTTTATTCCCGCTCTTGATTTTTGTTGAGCGAACAAAGCATAAAATGTACATGAAGACATTTTCCGCCGAAATGCACCGCGCTCAATGGAAAATGCACACCGTTCAAATGGCCACATACTTGCTACTTTTTTTAGTCCTCTGCCTGATTCAACCCCTGTTCAAAATGGGTGAAACATCGAGCTTTTTGTCTTTGATCTTTGGCTTTGCATTGGTTACTTTATCATCAGATAAACTAAGTGCTTTTTTCCCGCGTTAATTTCCCTTAAATTTGTCATACTTAGTGGTAATTTATGGACAAAAATATACTTTTGGCTCAAAAGCGAGCAGAGCTACATCAAGCAGGCGGAAAAGAACGAATTGACAAGCAACATCAGCAAGGAAAATTAACTGCAAGAGAGCGTGTAACGCTCTTGTTAGACGAAAATTCTTTCAATGAAATCGGTGCTTATGTCGAACACCGATCAACAAATTTCGGACTAGAAAAACAAAAGTTTCCAGGTGATGGAGTCATCACTGGATTTGGAACGGTTCATGGTCGCTTGGTGTATGTATATTCTCAAGATTTCACTGTACTAGGTGGATCCTTGTCCGAAACACAAGCGGCAAAAATCTGCCGAGTGATGGACCTTGCCATGAAAAATGGTGCGCCCATTATTGGAATGAACGATTCTGGAGGTGCGCGCATTCAAGAAGGAGTTGTTTCCTTGAGCGGTTATGCCGATATTTTCTTTCGGAACACAAGAGCATCAGGTGTTGTCCCTCAACTTTCCTTGATAATGGGTCCATGTGCGGGTGGAGCAGTTTACTCTCCTGCATTAACCGATTTTATTTTCATGGTGGAAGAAACTTCCTATATGTTTGTGACCGGACCAAATGTGGTTAAAACGGTTACCCATGAAGAGGTGACATCCGAAGATTTGGGTGGAGCAAAAACACATGCTGAAAAATCGGGGGTAAATCATTTTACGGCAACAAATGATATGGAATGCATCAAAAAAGCACGTGATTTAATTACCTACTTGCCTCAAAACTCCTATGAATTAGCGCCTGAGCCGACTGTTTTTGATTACACTGCGTCGAAATCTAGTCAAATTGAAAAAATAATCCCAGAGAATACGAATACACCATACGACATCAAACGCGTGATTGATTGCATCATCGATGACCAAAGCTTTCGGGAAGTACAAGAGGACTTTGCAAAAAATATTGTGGTCGGATTTGCACGACTTGAAGGAAAAACAATTGGAATTATCGCCAATCAACCAGCTTCGATGGCAGGAGTGTTGGACATAGATGCCTCTAGAAAAGGGGCTCGTTTTGTGCGCTTTTGTGATTCATTTAACATCCCATTATTGGTCATAGAAGATGTTCCTGGTTTCTTACCTGGAACGGATCAAGAATGGCGAGGAATCATCACACATGGAGCAAAATTATTGTACGCATTTGCGGAAGCAACGGTTCCAAAAATTACGGTAATTACCAGAAAAGCATATGGTGGCGCATACTGTGTGATGAATTCAAAAAGCCTTGGTGCTGATTTAAGTTTTGCTTGGCCCACAGCCGAAATTGCGGTGATGGGCGCTAAAGGTGCTGCAGAAATCATCTTTAAAAGGGAAATATCTTCGGCTGAAAATCCGCAGGAAAAATGGTTGGAAAAAGAGGCAGAATATGCGGAGACATTTGCAAACCCCTATCGTGCAGCAGAACGGGGTATAATTGACGATGTCATTTCCCCATCGGAAACCCGTCAAAAACTCATCAATGGATACAAAATGCTTGAAAAAAAGGCGGAAACCTTGCCAAGAAAAAAGCATGGAAATATTCCTTTGTAAACTGGAGCAAGAAAAAGATCTTACTGTCATCTAATCTTAAGGCAACCTTTTTCTTTCAAATCCGTTATAATCAAGCTATAAACTCTCCTAAAAGCTATGAATGAATTGAAAAATTACACAGTTCTTAGATTTAGATTTTTCTTTTTCGTGCTAGCTTTCTTTGCAGGGCTCTTTCTTTTTGATGCTTATGCTCAAGTAGTAAGTCCATTTGCCATTCGCAATCAAATTCAACAAAAAGGAGGCATTCGTTTTGTCTCCAATGTCTCAGTAACATGCAATTCTTCCACCAACTGTACCACAGCTCAAAACCAAGTGCCACCCTCTGGTACAGGTCAAAACAATAGTTTTACCATGGGTTATGTGGATGTGGACGGAGACCCGACCACTTTTATGTCCTCTAGTGACAGTTTGAACCTTTCAAATTGTTCTGAAATTACATGGGCGGGCTTGTATTGGGGAGGAAAAATAACCACCTCAACATCCAATTATGCCAACCGTAGTCAAATTAAAATAAAGGTTGGTAATGGAAGCTATCAGCAATTGTCGGCCGATCAAACCTTAAATAATACAACAGGAGCAGTGACCTATTTCTGTTTTAAAGAAATTACCTCGATTGTACAATCCGCAGGAATTAAAGCTAGGTTTACCATAGCCGATCAGATCAATCAAACCAATTCCACCAATTTATTCGGAGGTTGGACCATCGTTGTGGTATATAAAAATACCGCTGAATCGTATAAAAACTTAACCGTTTTTGATGGTTTAGCAAATGTGAGTCAAGGAACGGCTTCAAATACCGTTACCATTCCAATTTCTGGGTTTTTAACGCCACTTTCTGGTGGGGTAAATTTTGAGTTGGGTGTAATTGCGTACGATGGTGACCGATCTCAAACGGGAGATCAATTGCTTTTCAATGGTGTTGGTTCAAATTTTGTTCAAGTCTCTGATGGATTGCATA
>Ga0208592_1000062_pt1 | contig 31103 bp, 19 predicted proteins | sample LakMenE18May10ns_FD_150712 | JGI IMG/M metagenome (GOLD analysis project Ga0208592, IMG submission 150712) | Freshwater microbial communities from Lake Mendota, WI - 18MAY2010 deep hole epilimnion ns (SPAdes) | ecosystem: Environmental > Aquatic > Freshwater > Lentic | place: Lake Mendota...
TATATTTAGCCTGCTAAAACTAACTATTACGAATAACTACTACTAGGAATGAAATCTTTCATCATTTTTTTGATGTCACTGTTTTTTTCAGTGGTGTTACGAGCACAATTTTGTTCGCCCCAAACGGTGACTTTTCCAATTACACCTACCTCCACGGTTCAATACACCCCGTCGTACTCTACTGGAATCATCTCTTTTCCTTTTACGGCAACTGCTGGATGTACCTATACATTCTCTACATGTGGACAAAGTTCCATTGATACGTACCTCAGGTTATACAATGCTGCTTTTACAATACTTGGCGCATGGGATGATATATGTGGAGCACAATCCACGTTTACATGGACCTGTCCAGCAGCTGGACAATACTATGTGCACCTTTCAAGATATTTTTGTACCACCTTAACAGGTCCAACCACCATGAGCTATGTGGTTTCTTGCCCAACTCCTCCATGTGCTAACCCATTGGTAAATGCGGGACAAGATGTTGTTATCTGTCCGGGACAATCAACAAATTTAAACGGAACGGTTTCGGCAGGAACAGGCTCATCGGGAGGAAGTGCATCCACGCTTACCGTAACCATTTCTGGAACAGGATTTTTAGACGAGACATCCTGGAGCATGAGCAATGCTGGAGGAACTTTAATAGGTTCTGGTGGGCCCTATGGCTATGCGTCAACTAATACGATTACCATCAATAATCCAGGAACTGGGCCTTATTCTTTTTCGCTAGAAACGCAAGGGTTTTTCAATGATAACAACGCCACATTCTCGATATCTTGCGGAGGTGGCGTGGTAAATTCTGGATCCATTACTGGTGGACAAACGACCTCTGCGAGTGTTACCGGCTGCGGTGGTGGAGGTGGCGGAAGCACTTTACCCATTACCTATGTTTGGTCCCCTGGAGCAACCTTAAGTGCAACAAATATATTAACGCCAACGGCAACACCAACGGTTACCACAACCTATACATTAACAGCGACTTCAGGAACGTGTACATCAAACGACCAAGTAACTGTTTATGTGAGTCCTGCTCCAACAGTTAATGCTGGACAAGATGTGACGATTTGCAATGGACAAACAACCACCCTAAATGGCACGGCAACGGCAACCGGCGGTTTTGGAGGTCCGATAGATGTGAATATTTTCTCAGGAAGTAATCTAGATGAGACCACTTGGAACATCACCAATGCTCTTGGTCAAATTATTGCTTCGGGCGGACCTTATGCATCTGGTTCGAACCAAACCATTACCGTGAATGCCCCGACAAACCCTCCCTATACGTTCAACCTTGAGACCCAAGGGACACAAAATTCAAATGTGGCGGGATACAATGTTTTGTGTGGCGGAACCTCCATCAGTGGTGGCTTAGCCATTCTGACCGGAGGACAAACCATATCCATTCCTATTTCTGGTTGTGCTGGGACAATTCCAACCACTTTGACATGGTCTCCTGGAGCAACACTAAGCAGTACAACGAGTGCGACTCCAATTGCTAATCCGACAACAACAACGACGTATACGTTAACCGCAAGTGCAAATGGCTGTACTTCGAATGATCAAGTTATCGTATCTGTTGTCCCGGGACCCAGCGTCAGTGTCAATAGCGAAACCATTTGCAGCGGTCAAACCGCAACCTTGACAGCAACGCCATCCGTGGCGGGAGGAACCTATTTATGGTCTCCTGGCGGAGCAACGACTCAATCAATTAGCGTAAGTCCAACAAATACTACCAGTTATTCAGTTGTATACTCAAACGGCGGATGTGCAAGTTTGCCTGTGAGTGGAACCGTAACCGTTAATGCTTCTCCAACAATAAATGTAAATTCTAGCACAATTTGTCCAGGGTCTTCAGCAACGTTGACAGCTTCAGTAAACATAAGCGGTGGAACCTATTTGTGGTCCCCAGGAAATGAAACTACATCCTCGATTACTGTTACCCCTGGAACCACAACATCCTATTCCGTCTCCTATAGTTTGAACGGTTGTAGTGCTGCAACCGCAAGTGGTACGGTCACTGTTTCGAATGTCATTGATTGGGCCAATATACAAGCACCCGGAATTTCAACGATTTGCGAAGGTCAAACGAGCACTATTTTCGGACAAGTATTCGAGTCTGGTCTTACAAATGTTACAGGTCAAGGAGCGGGAATTACCGTTGAATTTGCCTATAACACAGCAAACACTGATCCATCAACATGGCCAAGTTCAAGTTGGTCCGTAGCTAATTACAATCCATTAGGTACTAGTTTGAACAATGACGAATACTCAGGAGTCATTCCTGCTTTAAGTCCAGGAACCTATTATTATGCATTTCGCTATGCGATGAATGGCTGTACCAGTTATGGTGGTTATAGTGCAAGTGGTGGTGGTTTTTGGAATGGCGTTGGTAATGTCAACGGCACCTTAATCATTAGCCCAAACATCACCCCGACATTTAACCCTATTGCGGCTGTTTGTGCAGGAAATACGATCACACCATTACCAAATACATCGTTAAATGGAATCACTGGAACCTGGTCGCCAGCATTAAACAACCAACAAACAACGACGTATACCTTTACGCCATCAGCAGGGATTTGCGCAACCACAACGACTTTAACGGTGGTCATTAATCCATTACCCATAGCCGGAATTACCCCTCCAACAACAAGTATTTTAACGTGTAACACACCGAATATTATTCTAAATGCAACAGGTGGAGGAACGTATTCTTGGTCAAATGGGACGGCTGTGCTTGGCACTTCTGCTTCCTTAAGTGTAAACTTACCTGGAACCTATACCGTAACGGTAACATCAGCAAATGGATGCATCTCCACTGCTAGTCAGTCCATCACGCAAAACATTTTGCCGCCAACTGCAGCGATACAAATCCCGAACGCAACCGTTTTGACATGCAACACGACAAGTATAAGTTTAACTGCAACAGGTGGAGGAACCTATTCTTGGTCAAATGGAACAGCGGTTGTTGGAACGTCTGCAACTTTGGTTGTGACATCACCAGGTACCTATTCCGTTACTGTTACTGGTGCAAATGGCTGCATAGCGACAGCAAATCAAATTATTACACAAAACATCAGTTTGCCAGCTGCCGCAATTATTACTCCAGCGATTACCTCCCTCACATGTAACACTCAAAGCATCAATTTAGTGGCCCTCGGTGGAGGAACTTATTCCTGGTCAAATGGAACAACGAATGTCGGATCGAGTGGAACTCTTTCCGTAAGTGCACCGGGAACTTATACCGTAACAGTTACTGGAACTAATGGCTGTACTGCAACGGCAAGTCAAATCATCACACAAAATGTAGCATTACCTGTAGCTGCGATTGCAACTCCTACCGTTTCTCAATTAACTTGTACGACACCATCCATTTCTCTGGTAGCAAGTGGTGGTGGAACCTATTCATGGTCGAATGGCACAGCAGTATTGGGAACAGCCTCCACATTAAATGTCAATAATCCAGGAACGTATACCGTAACTGTTACAGGTTTAAATGGTTGTGTAGCAACCGCAAGTCAAATCATCACACAAAACAATGCGGCACCAGTAGTTTCCATTATTCCTCCAACAACAAGTGTCCTTACCTGTACAACGAATTCATTGACTTTCAGTGCAACAGGTGGAGGAACCTATTCTTGGTCAAATGGCTCTGTTGTAGTCGGAACAAATGACTCATTAACGGTAACCAATAGTGGAACATATACTGTAACTGTTACAGCAGCAAATGGATGCACCGCTACTTCATCACAGGCGATTACGCAAAATATTATTCCCCCGGTAGTGGCCGTAACTACAACTAATTCTTCCATCTTAACATGTGCAACAAGTTCAATCACACTTACCGCTACAGGAGGAGTCAGTTATTCTTGGTCGAATGGAACAGCGGTTGTGGGTACGAATGCCAGCTTAATTGTGAGCACACCTGGAACATACACCGTCACCGTAACGAATGCAAATGGATGCACCGGCACAGCTAATCAAGTGGTTACGCAGAATGTTAGTCCGCCAACAGCTTCCATTACAGCTCCACCATCAACTGTTCTTTCCTGCAGCACTACGTCGATTTCTTTGGTTGCGAGTGGAGGAACTTATTCCTGGTCAAATGGAACAGCGGTTGTTGGAACTTCAGGTATTTTGACGGTGACAAGTCCAGGAACATACACAGTGACAGTAACCGGTTCAAATGGCTGTATTGGTACCGCAAGTCAAGTAATCACACAAAATGCAGTTCCACCTGCGGCAACAATTAATCCTCCAAACACTCTTATTTTAACGTGTACAACCACGACGATTGCTTTAACGGCAACAGGTGGAGGCATGTATTCATGGTCAAATGGATCGGCAGTAGTTGGAACCAGCTCCACGCTTAATGTGACCACACCGGGAGCATATACGGTAACGGTCACTGCAGCAAATGGATGTACGGCAACAGCCATTCAAAACATTACTCAGAACATTACTCCCCCGATGGTGAGTATTGCTCCACTCCTTTCCAATGTGCTTACTTGTTCAACTACGAGTATTTCCTTGACAGCAAATGGAACAGGTGACTTTGCCTGGACGAATCCTACACTTATTAGTACAAATCCACTATTAACAGTCAGTAGTCCAGGAAATTATACGGTAACATTAACGGCGGCAAATGGTTGTACAGGTACAGCCACGCAGAGCATAACACAAAACATCCTGCCACCAACGGCGGCAATAACTCCTCCTGCAACCACGGTATTAACTTGTTCAACAACAAGCATCACGTTAACCGCAACAGGTGGAGGCACCTATTCTTGGTCCAATGGAACAGCAGTTATTGGCACTGCCGCAACATTGGTGGTGACATCACCTGGAACATATACCGTTACCGTAACTGGAACAAATGGTTGTATAGCAAGTGCATTGTGTATTATTACCCAAAACGTTACCCTGCCAGCAGCAGGAATCAATTCTCCAGCAGCCACTTTATTAACCTGTTTAACAACTTCCATTAATTTGACTGCAACTGGAGGTGGAACCTATTCCTGGTCTAATGGAACAGCGGTTGTAGGGACAGCGGCATCACTATCTGTTACTTCTCCAGGCACGTATACGGTGACGGTAACTTCGAGCAACGGATGTAGTTCCACCGCAAATCAAACCATTACTCAAGATATTTTGACGCCTGTAGCATCCATTACAAACTCCACTAATTCAAGCATTTTGGATTGTAATACAACTCAAATTTCATTAAGTGGTTCTGGAGGAACAAATGCATCATGGAGCAATGGTTCTAGCGTTGTATCGAGTACGACAAGTTTAAACGTGACATCTGCCGGAACCTACACCTACACCGGGACAAATGCAAACGGATGTTTTGACACAGAGAGCATTACCATAACATTTACCCCTAATACCAATCCAACATTTACACAAATCGCTGCAATTTGCGAGAACGGTAACTTTACATTACCAAGTACCTCCTTGAATAGTGTTCAGGGAACATGGAGTCCTGCACCGAATTATGCAGCGACCACTACCTACACATTCCAGCCGAATTCAGGACTGTGTGCAAACAGCGCCAATATGACGATAACCGTTCATCCATATCCTGTAATTAGTACCCAAAACGACACTATTTGTGTTGGTCAAAGCACGACCATCAACTCGAATGTCAATCTTGCAGGAGGAACTTACATTTGGACCCCTACGAATGCTGTTACAGCGAACATATTGGTATCCCCAGCGTCAACTACAACGTACCAAGTAATTTATTCCTTGTTAGGCTGTGCCGATACAAGTACTGCGGAAATATACGTTAAACCAGTTTCGATTCCACAAACTAGCAATCAAACCATTTGTGCGGGTCAAACAGCGCAATTAATTGCGACTGCCCCTTTACCTGGAGGTTCATTCGTTTGGTCAAATGCCATTACGAATGACACCATACTGGTTAGTCCTTCGAACACCACCAATTATTTCGTCGTTTATAACTTAAATGGTTGTTTGAGTGCCCCTGTAAGTGCCGTTGTATCTGTCAATCCAATTCCTACGTTGGGAATAAATAATAGTACCATTTGTGCTGGAAATAATGCCCTTATTACGGCCATTGCGAATTTACCTGGCGGAACATATTTTTGGGGAACACCTGGAATTGCAGGACCAGCGAGTCAATCACTCAGTCCATTGAATGATACGACCATTACAGTTACTTATAGTTTAAATGGTTGCTCGAGTCCAAGTGCCGTAAGTGCGATAACCGTGAACCCGCTGCCTATTGCCTCATTTACAGCAAATGTGACGCAAGGTTGTAACCCGCTTTCAGTCAATCTTTCTGCGGATGACAACACCAATACTTCTTATACATGGACAACAAGCAACGGACTTAATGCAACTGGATCTCAAGCAAACATATTATTTCAATCGAATGGTGGCTTTGACGTAAGCTTGACAGCAAATTTAAATGGTTGTAGCGTCACCGAAACCGTTTATAATTATATTCAGGTCGACAATTATCCAATTGCAGCATTTGAACCTTCGTCCAACTTATTTACCGAACCAAATCAAACCATTTATTTCATGAATAATAGCCTTGGGGCAAGCACATATTTATGGGATTTTGGAGATGGCGGTAGTTCAACGGAAGATGGACCATCGCATGTGTTTGAAGGAAACGAACTTGGATTTGACATTGTGCTAACAGCAATTTCGAATTTAGGTTGTTCCGATACGGCACAATACTTTATTGGGTATGATCCTGGCTTGGTGTATTACATCCCAAATACCTTTACACCAGATGGCGACATGTTCAATCAAACATTTAATCCTGTTTTTACGAGTGGAATAGACAACTACAACTACAATCTGTACGTCTACAACCGTTGGGGAGAAATCATTTTTGAAAGTAGGGACCCTGCTATTGGTTGGGACGGTTCGATTGGTCAAGAAGGAAAAGATTGTCAAGCCGGTACTTATACTTATCAAATATTCATTAAAATCCCTAATTTTGACGAGCGAAAAATGATCGTGGGTCAAGTAAATTTAATTCGATAACAGTGAATTTTAAAAAATTAGTATTTCTAAGCATTATATTTTGGAACCTATTTCCGATACTATCACAAGGAACGGCAATTAGTGTTGGAACGCAGGTAAATTTTTTTTCCAGCATGATACGTGGATACCATTTTACTGCTCCCACAAACTTTACTATTTGTGGATTGTATGTGCCACCAGATGCCAGCAATGGAACTCAAACCATTCGAGTGGTAAAATTCACGGCAGGACCACCTCCTGCATTCGCTGGGACAACGAATAGTTTTATCCAATTATTTACTATTACCAATGCTCCAGCAACCGGTGTAGTTCCCTGTAACATACCAGTAGTTTCGGGAGATATTATTGGCGTTTATGGATCCCGAGGGGCCAATTGTGTTAACAGTTATGGCCCAGCAAATTTTGTGACGAGCATCAATGGATTTAATACCACACTTCAACGAAGTGGTATGCAATCTTGTCCAGCAGGAACAGGTGCCGCCATGGCGAATATTTGGTCTGAGGTAAATTACAACATTGGACGAATCAATATGTACATCAATTGTTGTCAAACACCTACTATAACGGCAGGGTCTAATAGTCCAATTTGTTCTGGTCAAGCCCTCAATTTAACAACAACTGCAAATCCAGCCGGGACATACACGTATGCATGGACAGGGCCAAATGGATTTACCTCCATTATTCAAAATCCCACGATCGCTTCACCAACGGTTGCGGCATCCGGAAATTACACGGTAGTGGTTACTGTACCAAATTGCGGTACTGCCAATGCAAGCACGACAGTGGTTGTCAATCCGGGACCTACAATAACTGCTAACCCGATTACCATATGTCAAAATGGAACAGGTGGCACATTAACGGCAAGTTCTACCACACCTGGGGGTGTTTGGACTTGGTCTCAAAATGGAACTGTTTTAGGAAGTGGAGCAAGTTTATCGGTTAATCCAACGACAACGACAACTTATACCGTAGAGTATTCTGCAAATGGTTGTACAAGTACAAGTAACGTTGTAGTAACAGTAGAACCTACACCTCAACCACAAGTTGTGAATGACAGCATTTGCTTAGGTCAAGCAGGAGCACTTTTTGTTTCAAATGTTTCAGCTGGAGGAACTTATTTATGGTCTACCGGAGCAACTACTGCATCACTCAATGATTCTCCAATCGTAAATACCACTTATTCTGTCGTATTTACAAGTGTAAACGGATGTGTATCACCTAGCGTTTCAGCAGATATCATTGTGAAACCGAATCCGGTGGTGAGTGTAGCTAATGATACTATTTGTAATGGTTCATCAACTACGTTAACAAGCATCGTTGATTTAACAGGAGGAACCTATTCATGGTCGCCATTGCCATCAACCGGAAATTCGATCACGGTTACACCAAATGCGACAAGTACCTACACTGTTGTTTATACTTTACAGGGATGTACTGGAACTGCCAGTTCTACGGTTCTTGTTAATCCGATACCAGTTGCATCTACATCCAATACAACCATTTGTTTTGGTGACATTGCAACATTAAATGCGAATGCAAATTTACCGAATGGGACGTATTTGTGGTCCACAGGTGAAACCACCAGTTCAATCCAAGTAAGTCCGGCATCGACAACAACCTATTCGGTTGCATATACGCTAAACAATTGTACAAGTCCAAGCGTGAATGCGCTCGTTACCGTAAATCCAATTCCAGTTGTTACCATCAACAACGAAACCATCTGTGATGGAGATAACGTCACCTTAACGGCATCTCCAAATTTAACTGGAGGAAGTTATACTTGGGGCCCTTTAAATGTTCCGGGCGGCGCAAATCAAACCTTTAGTCCATCCAACGATACGACCCTTACTGTAATTTACACCTTACTAAACTGTCCAAGTTTACCGGCATCCGGAACAGTGACAGTAAATCCATTACCCATTGTAATATTCAATTCAAACATCATTGAAGGGTGTGCGCCATTAAGCGTCACATTCACCGCTAGTGATCAAACCAATGCCACTTACAATTGGAGCACCAGCAATTCTTTAACTAGCACTGGCGGAACCGCTAACATCGTTTTCCCTGTTGGAGGAACCTATGATGTTACCTTGGCAGCAACGACCATTAACGGTTGTTTTGATTCAAATACCGAAACAAATTACATTTACGTTGAAAACTTGCCAGATGCCAATTTTGAATCACCTATCAGTGTCTTTACCAACGAAGCTCAGTATGTTCAGTTTAGTAATTTTTCTACGGGAGCAACGAATTATGTTTGGAATTTTGGCGATGGACAATCCTCTACAGATTTCGAGCCTTCCCATATTTTCCAGAGTACCATGAATGGATATACGATCCATTTAACAGCTTTAACAGATTTGAATTGTTTGGATAGCACTTCTTTTTCTATAGGTTATCAGTACAATGAGCTGTATTATATCCCAAATAGTTTCACTCCTGATGGAGACCAAAACAATCAAATTTTCATGCCTATTTTCTATTCCGGGTACGATCCGTTGAATTTCGAAATGCAAATTTATAATCGTTGGGGAGAAGTGATCTATGAAACAAGAAATGTGTTATTCGGTTGGGATGGTGCTGTAGGAGCGGAAGGACTGGATGCACCAGAAGGTGTCTATACGTATCGAATTGTTTACAAAAATCCGGATTTAGATGAGCGAAAAGTCATTACCGGTACGGTAAACTTGATTCGTTAACCTTCTCTACAAATACAGCGGGAAACAATTCAAATCATGCATCGAATCTTTTTTTCGAATTTATTGTTTTCCCTTTTGCTCAATTTATTGGTCAAACCAATTGCCATTTTTGGCATTGATGCGCAAGTACAGAATGCTGTTGGTCTCGATCAATACGGCTTGTATTTTTCACTATTAAGTTTATCGTTAATTCTGAATATCCTTATGGATTTAGGGATTAACAACTACGTTATTCAGACCGTTGCCAAAAACAAAGAGGAAGCGAAATCCCAAATCAGTAGTATTCTTGTCCTTCGACTTGCCTTGTTTCTGGTCTACATCAGCATTCTTTTTACCTCGGCATTTTTATTAGCTTACGACTCCACGGGCATGAAACTGCTCTTCTTTTTAGGATTAAATCAATTATTCATTGTTTTCATAGCATACTTCAGGGGATTTTTTTCAGGTCTGCAACATTATAAACTCGATTCATTTTTCTCCGTTTTTGATCGCATCTTACTCATTATCACAGCAGGATCAGTCTTACTTTTACCAACCGGTTATCACATGAGTATCCAATTGTACATTCAATTGCAAACATTTGGCTATTTCCTCACCTTCCTGATGGCATTTCTTTTCTTTAAACGAATCATTGGCACCATTGACTGGAAAATTGATTTACTCCATTTTAAAGCTGTTCTTCAAAAAAGTTTACCATTTGCCTTATTGATCATTCTTATGTCCCTTTATACACGGATTGATGGAATACTTCTACATACGTTTGCAACAAATGGTAACGTGGAGACAGGAATCTACGCAAAAGGCTTTCGATTACTTGATGCGCTGTATATGTTTGGAATGATCTTCGCTGGCTTGTTGTTTCCCATGTTTTCAAATGTCCTGCGCGAATCTGTGCAAAAAGTCAAAGAATTAGTACTCATTTCTTCTCATTTCCTCATGAGTGGCGTCATCGTAGTCGTTTTCATTTTAATCGGACATGCTGGGTATATCCTTCAATTAATCTATACCTCGAAGTCGGAAGCCATCACACCTTTTTGTTGGTTAATGTTAAGTTTCCTTGGAATCGCCATGAATTTTGTTTTTGGAACACTCCTCACAGCAAATGGGAATTTAAAAGAACTGAACATCATTTCAGCCATTGGAGTGCTGTTGAATGTGAGTCTTAACATCTTCTTGATTCCAAAATACGGTGCTTCAGGAGCCGGATTTACGGCATTTATTACCCAGATTACGATGGCCATTACTCAATTCATTTTGTGTGCAAGGTATTTCCAAATAAAAATTGGACTCGTTTCCATCGGAAAATGGATTCTTTTTACCTTAAGTTTCGTATGTATCCTTTTCCTTTTCAGTTTAATCATGATGAATTTAGTCGACCAAAATTTATTGTATTCCCCTATCCTTTTTGGAGGAATCATCTGCATCGAACTCATTCTTGGGTTGACGCTCATGTTCGTTTTCAAATTCATCGAACTCAAACCATTAAAAAATCTCTTTTTGACGCGGTCTTAAATCAAATATTTTTTGAATTTCGAAGTTATTGTCATAGCTTGCAGCAAAAATCATAACTTCGCGCAGCGAAATAACCTATGACAGATTTAAATTTACAAGAAGAACGATTCGGTTTAATCCAATTTATTTGGAAAAATAAAAAGCCCATTTTTATTATGACTGGAATAGCAGCGGTGGTTTCCATCGTCGTTTCCTTTCTGATTACACCCATGTATTTGTCCTCTGCGATTGTTTTCCCTGCTGCCTCAGGAAATGTATCTTTTGATGCGCAACGTAACGTAAAAGCCGCTGCCATGGATTTTGGAGAGGAAGAACAAGCAGAGCAATTGGTGCAAATTTTACAATCTTCTCGAATCAAGGACAGAATTGTCAAAAAATACCATTTGATGGCAGATTATGAAATCGCTGAAAATGACCCAAATAAATACTACAAATTAAACAAAGCGTACTACGGAAACTTTTCGTTTAACCGCACGCGCTTTGGCTCTATCCAGATTGATGTTTTAGACAAGGATCCAAAAAAAGCTGCTGATATGGCAAATGACATCGTGGATTTGATCGATACCGTCAAAAATGAAATGATCCGCGAAAGAACCATTCCTGCATTTGAAATCAACTTGCGCAAGAAGAAACAAATGGAACATGAACGGGATTCATTGCTGACAAGGTTGGAAGACTTAGCAAAACAAGGTGTCTTACCAAACGACGTTCGTGCTACCCTTTATCAGGCATTAGTTGATTCGAAAAGTCCGGCAGAAAAAACGGAAATTCAACGTAAAATTGATGTCAACACTAAATTTGGTTCGGTTTACGATGGATTAGAATACCAGCGAAATGAGAAGATCGTTAAAATCGAAGATTTCCGTATATCCTATGAACAAGCAGAATCCGATGCGAATGCACAATTCAATCATAAATTTGTCGTGGAAAAAGCGGTGGTAGCTGATCGCAAGGAAAAGCCTAAACGCATGATCATTGTATTGGTTTCAACCATCGGAGGATTCATCTTTGGTCTATTCTTCCTACTCATTCAACAGCGCATAAAAGAGCTAAAATTGAACGAAGCGTAGCGTCTTGAAAAAATCAGTCATTTACAGTTTTGTAGGTCTCCTCTTATCGCTCGTTTTTGGCCTACTTATTTGGCAAGACCAAGCGTATTTAAGTCTTTTCCCAGCTGGATTATTAGCCATTTACTTTGCTATTTTTCAAACGGAAAAATTATTCATTGCCATTGCCTTTTTTACCCCCTTGTCGATCAACATCGAGGAATTCAATTCAAGTTTTGGATTGTTTCTTCCCAGCGAGCCTTTGTTATTTGGACTCATGCTGTGGTTATCCGCACTACAAATTTACCGTCCATTTATGCCAAAAAATTTATGGCGGCAACCCATATTGTTTTCTGTGGGCGTATTTTTATTGTGGATATTCATCAGTTCAATTACCAGTTCACACCCACTTATTTCGTTTAAGTTTTTATTGGCCAAGCTGTGGTTTATTGTCCCGGTTTTGTTTTTTGGGATTCATTTTTTACAAAAAGAAAAAAACAGAATAACGTTTATTTGGTTATTCATCATTGCAACGTGCATTGTTGTGATATACACGATTACGCGCCACGCCATATATGCCTTTGGAGAAAAAGAAAGTCATTGGGTCATGTCCCCATTTTTCAAAGACCATACAATCTACGGAGCCATTGTTGCCTTGAATGTTCCACTCGTTTTTGGCTTGTATTTTTATAAAAAACACGCCCCACTGATTCAAGCGGTATTGATTTTAATGATCGCGCTGATTTTACTCGGATTGTATTTTTCCTATACACGAGCTGCCTGGTTAAGTGTGTTTGGCTGCATCTTTATTGCAGGATTAATCTTTTATAAAATTAATTGGAAACCGTTGGCTGGATTTGGACTCATCGCCTTAATCATCATCTTTATCAAATGGGATTCCATTCAGATGGAATTGGCGCGAAACAAACAAGATCATACGACGGAATCATTTGATGAACGCTTACAAAGTGCGGCGAATATATCAACCGATGCCTCTAATCTGGAAAGAATCAACCGGTGGAGTTGTGCCATTGCCATGTTTGAGAATCGTCCTGTTTTTGGCTACGGACCCGGTACCTACGCCTTTGAATATGCGCCATTTCAAGAACCTGAGAATTTGACCATCATCTCCACAAATTTTGGGGACATGGGAAATGCACATAGTGAATATTTAGGTTCCTTGGCAGAGATGGGCTTCATCGGTTTGCTCAGTTTTCTGAGCATTGTTGCCTGTATTTTCTATACAAGTATCACAGTATACCATCGCATTCCAACGATGGAAAGAGGAACAAGGGTTTTGGTGCTAACCATGATCATGGCCATGTCCACTTATTTTATTCATGCCTTCTTGAATAATTTCCTAGACACCGACAAAGCTGCTGTTCCAATTTGGGCCATGTGTGCAATGATCATAGCCATCGGTCTGCAGCAAGATAAGCTAGCGACCAATCCAAAGTGATGGATTCAAACTTTTCGTGAGTCCACCTGCAACTGAGTGAATTTCAAAGTGACATATAGATACACCGCTTCCATCCACTAACAAGGTTCCAATGGATTGTTTAGATGAAACTTTCGATCCCACACTCACATACGTTTCTTGTAAATTACCATACACCGTGCGGTAAGCACCATGTTTGATCACAACAAACTTTCCTGCTCCATTAATAGAGAAAACACTTGTGACCTCTCCTTCGAATACAGAACGCACGCGCGATCCTTTCGGACAGGTAATGTCAATGCCATTGTTATTCGTGACCACACCAGCTAGCGTTGGATGAGGATTTGTTCCGTATCGTTCCGTAATGCTGCCTTTTTCAACTGGCCATGGCAAACGACCTCGGTTCGACTCAAAATTTTTCCCTAAAGCAGATCCTTCTGTGGATTCTGTATAAGTTACTTGTTTTGGTGTGGGAGTAACGTTTGGATTCGTTTTGGGTGTCTGCTTTGGTGTTTCTTTTGGATTGTTCGTTGATGAGGAGTTTGACTTCGTTTTTGGCGGAGTCACCTTATTCGCTTCCTTCTTCTCTTTCTCCTTTTTAATCCGATCGCGCTCGCGTTGTTTTGCTTGTTCTTTCGCGATTTCTTGTTTCAGTTCCGCAGCAATTCGTTGTTTTACCTCCGCTTTTTTGCGTTCATCCGTTTTTAATTGAGCCAAAAGGTTTTGTTCTTCCTTTTTAATCTTCTCGTATGACTGTTCCTTTTTCGATTTGTCTTTGGAAATTAATTCGCGCTCTTCTTTTTTCTCTTGTAATGCTTGGGATTTAGAATCTTTTTCAGAGGAAATTGAAGAAATCTCCTTTGCGATTAAGTCCTGGTGTTGTTTGATTAAAGCCGCTTGTTTTCGTTGAACGCCCGCTACTTTTTTCAAGTATCGGTTTCTTTTCATTGCTTCATTGTAATTATCTGCCGACAACAGAAACATGATGCGCCCATAGTTGCTTCGATGCTTGTAGGCATATAAAACCATCTTTTTGTATTGTCTTTTTAAATCGCTCAAGCGTTTTTTCAAGCGTTTTACTTCCTGTTTCTTTTCAACCATTTTGATCTCAGCCATCCGCACTTGGTTGTCGAATATTCGCACCAATGCCTCCCTGCTTTTTATTTGGTTGTCGATCAACCTCAGTTCATTCAGAGAAGCTTTAGAATTATTCTTCACCTTTGATAAAAGTGATTTTGTATTGGAAATACGCTTCTCTAATTTTTGCTGCTCTTTTTTTAATTTTTCCTGGCTGGATTGACCAAATGCCAAGTTAAACAAGAACAAGAAAAAAAGTACACTACTTACATTTTTCATATTTCTCTGGTATTACAATTATCAATTCTTGTGGCTCATTGATTTCCACTCGTTCATAGTCCATCTTGATGTAGATTCCTTTTTCTTTTGCCTTTATGTGCATGTGAACTATCTTAGGGATGTTATACCCATTCACCTCCTGTCGCTCTTCATAAATCACAATGATTTCCGTTGAATCACTTGGGCTTTTAATCGTCGTTTGCTTCAAGTATTTCGCGTCATCACTGAGAATGTAGTTCAATACAATGTCCTCTTTTGGACGTCGATCCATGCGTTTTTTATCTCGCTTTTTATGTGTAGAAATACTATAATGGAAAGGGTCATGGTCAACAAAGTACTTTTGGTCAATGTTATAATCTAATGGTTTTCCTAACAATAATTCTTCTAAATTTTCATACGTGAACTCCACCCCAAAAGTTCCTTTTAAATAATCCAACGATTGCATGGTATAACATTTATCACGTTTGTTTACAACGGTTATCGTATCCTTCGTTACCATTGCTGTAATGATTGGGATGCGTGCATAGGTAATGATCGCACTTACTGCGCTATCCGCAACAATTTTTACGGACGTTTTAAATGAAATGTCAGAGGTTGAGTCCTTATAGTTTACATCCAATTTGGTGTAAAACGTTTTAGGTTCAACTTTCGACAGGCTATCCAAACGGTCCACCAAGTCCTTGTCCTTCATTTTCGGAAGTTTTTCGGTGCCCTCTTCATGATTTTCCAATGCCTCACCAACCTTAGGCGAGCAAGACATCAACGTGCAAACAACACTTATGCCAAGGGATAAGTTAAAAAACAGGTTTCGCATATTTTTTTTGTGTAATTTTTTCATTCAAAGACTTGTTGGTTGATCCCAGTTCTTTTGCTCGTAACCATTGAACCATCGCTTCGTCCTTGTAACCTAACATGAATAGTGCATCGCCCAAATGTTCCACGCACGATTTATCTTGATAGGAATTCATGTTGCATGCTTTTTCTAAACTAGCTTTCGCTTCCGCGTATTTTCCTTGTTGAAACAAAATGAATCCATACGTATCTAGGTACCTTGGCTCACTTGGAAAAAGTTCTAGCGTCTCTTTGATTAATTTTTCAGCTTTGATTAAATCAAGTTCGTTTAAAGCTAATTGATACGCATAATTATTCTTTACAAAGGTGTTTTTCGGAGCGAGAGAAAGGGCTTTTTCATAATCCGCAAGGGCATCTTTTGTCAACAATAATCCAAATTCTGCTTCTCCCATTTGACCTAGAAATTCTGCTTTAAGGTCATCGTCTTTTAATACAAAATCGATTCCGCTTTGTAGCGATGTTAAGGCTTTTTTAAATTCACGTTTTTGATTTAAAGCTGCGCCAAAAAGGAAATAAGCTAAGGGTTGGGTAGGGAAAAATTCAATGCATTTTTCCGCATCAACGGAAAGGCTATCAAACTGTTGGTATTGGTACTCTAAGGCCAAAATTTGGTTCCAAATTGGATAAACATTTGGATCGAACTTAACGGCCATTTTGTAGGACTCTATTGCCTCAACGATTTGATTCACCTTGAAATAGTAATCCCCCGCAATGGAATGTGCTTTGGATTCTTTTGGGTATTTGGATTGCATGTATTTTACCAAAGATTCCATATCTGGATCCATGACTTCTTGTCCTTGCAAAGCAATGAGTACATTCATTTTTTGATCCAAACTTGGTCCTTCCGCTTTCACGGCCGATTTTAAATTTTGGAGTCCGTTTTTAATGTCGCCCGATTGCATTTGCATATCTCCAAGCATCAATAGCGCCATGCCGTTATTTGGATCCGCTTCTACGAGTTCTTTGAGTAAGTCAAATCCTTCCTGATAGCGTTTATGTTGCAAATAATAATCGACTAAATTGGCGATGATCATTGGTTCTCCTTCGAATTTCTTTTTAGCCGCAAACAGAATGGCTATTCCTTCCTCGTCTCGATTTGCCGCAACGAGTAATTTAAATTTTTCAATGGAAATCCCGGGGTTCGAGCCCATATTGTTTTCCATGCGCGACAATAAATCAAGGCCTTTTTTCGTATTGCCCATTTTGGCATAACATGCGGATGCTCCAGCATAAAACGATTGATTTGTAGGTGCTTGTTTCAGTAGTTTTTCAAAAACGACAACGGCTAAATCGTAACGTTCCAATTCGATGTACATAAAAGCCAACTCACTCTGATAATGTTGGTTCTTTGGGTCAATTTCTGATGCCCGTTTGGTATGAATGGCAGCTTGCTCCAAGTTGTTTTGTTCCAAGTAAATTTGAGCAAGTGCAAAATGTGCCGCATCGTCTAACTCGTCCTGCAGGACACAACTATTCAACTTATCGATGGCCTCCGGATATTGTCCATTCAATTTGAATCGAACCCCTTCATGAAACGTACGGATGTACGTCGAATCATGTTCAACAGGCGTCTTTTTCTTTAACTGAGCACAAGAAGTGACCAATAACAAGAGGGTAAAAATTGCGATTCGTTTATTCATGTATCGTACTAAAATCCCCTAAACTGAGGTCCTTTGTTCTTCCCTTGTAAACAACATTCGAGCCAATCATGGAATCTGCAATCGTCGCATTTGAAATTTCCGTGTTTTGCTGAATGTTGGAATTCAATACCACCGAATTTCTAATCACCGAATTTGCGCCTATGGAAACGTGTGGACCAATGACGGACGCATGTATCTCTACGTTTTTCCCGATAAAACAAGGTTCAATGATCACGGATTGTACGATTTCTGCACTTGGATCTTTCATGACGACTCCTGCCTCTTTATCGTATTCCAACACGCGCTGATTGGTGTGAACGGTTACCTCTTTGTTTCCACAATCGAGCCATTCTGAAACAGTACCTGGCTTGAAAACTACGCCTGACTCCGTTAATCTACGCAAGGCATCAGGAAGTTGGTATTCTCCACTTTTGATGACTTGATGATCGATTAAATACTGTAATTCTTTATGTAACCTAGCTCCATCCTTGAAATAATAAATTCCAATCATGGCTAGATCAGAAACGAATTCTTTCGGTTTCTCTACAAAATCGATGATTTCACCTCTATCGTTCATTTTGATTACACCAAATGCACTTGGATCTTCAATTTGTTTCACCCACAATATTCCTTCGTCTTCTTGACTGATTTTAAAATCTGCTTTGAATAAGGTATCTGCGAAGGCCACGACAACTGGACCAGTTAATTTCTCAGCTGCGCACAACACTGCATGACCCGTTCCAAGTGGTTGGAGTTGGTAATGGATGGATCCTTTGGCTCCTAATTTCTCCGCTACCGCTAGCAGTTCTTGTTCAACTTCCGCTCCAAATTCACCCACAACAAATGCGATTTCGTCAATTTTCTCCGCACAAACTCTGGCGATGTCCTCTACTAAGCGATGAACAATTGGTTTTCCACCTACAGGAACCAAAGGTTTTGGAACCGTTAAAGTATGTGGTCTCAGTCGACTGCCTCTACCAGCCATTGGAATGATTACATTCATCTCTTTTTATTTTAAACCCGTACTTCCAAATCCACCAGCTCCGCGCTCTGAATCCGTCAATTCCGTGACTTCTGTTAATATTATTTTTTGAACTGGACAAAAGACCATTTGTGCAATGCGTTCGCCATCTTCAATGTGTACCTCTTCATCGGATAAATTGATCAAAATCACACCGATTTCGCCTCGGTAATCTGCATCTACCGTTCCAGGTGTGTTCAATACCGTGAGGCCTTTTTTCAATGCTAATCCACTTCTTGGTCTGATTTGACATTCTATGGAAGGATCCATTTCCAAATACAAACCCGTTTTCACCAAGTTACGCTGCATCGGTTTCAAACAAATCGTTTGCTCGATGTTCGCACGAATGTCCATGCCCGAAGAACCTGGTGTTTCGTATTTAGGTAAGTCATGCTTAGACTTATTCGTGATTTTTACCTGCATTTTATCTAATTGTAGTCAAAATTAGTAAAATACAAGGGTGGATAAACAAAGTGATTTGTTAGAAATCAACAGGCGTTTTTTAACAACCTTTGGACTAATTTTCTTTGTCCCATTTGGATTTGAGCTGAATTTTCACCTCAATTCATTACTTTTGTTTTCGCAAATAAACTGTTATGTTAGAAATACAACGCATTCGTGCCGAAAAAGAGGCTTTAGTCAAAGGATTGTTAAAACGAAATATCCAAGCAGAAGCTACCTTGGATGAAATTCTATCCAAGGACCAAGAATGGCGTGCGGCAAAGACTGAATTGGACAACATTGCTGCAGAAATGAATCAATTAGCACGTTCCATTGGCGAATTATTCAAAGCTGGAAAGCAAGCGGAAGCCGCTACCATGAAAGAAAAAACGGCTGAATTAAAAGTGAAGGAAGCCGCTTTGAAAGCAACAGTTGACGGATTGGACGATGCAATCACTAAATTATTATACACTTTACCGAATGTGCCGAACGAACTTGTACCAACAGGTCGAGATGCAAATGATAACGAAACGGTTTATGAGCAAGGAGCGACACCAACTTTTGGTTTTGACGCATTGCCGCATTGGGATTTAGCGAAAAAATACAACCTCATCGATTTTGAATTAGGCGTAAAAGTGACCGGTGCAGGATTCCCTTTTTACCGTGGAAAAGGAGCAAAATTACAACGAGCGTTGATTGCTTTCTTCTTGGAAGAGGCCAGCAAGGCAGGTTATGAAGAAATACAAGCACCTTTAATGGTGAACGAAGCAAGTGGGATTGGTACTGGACAACTTCCAGACAAAGAAGGACAGATGTACTACATGAAAGAAGATGACTTTTACATGATTCCTACGGCAGAAGTTCCTTTGACAAATATTTACCGCGATGTCATTCTACCAAGTCCTGATTTCTCCATTAAAATGTGTGGCTATACCCCATGTTTTAGAAGAGAGGCCGGATCTTATGGAAAAGATGTGCGAGGTTTGAACCGCCTTCATCAGTTTGATAAAGTGGAAATTGTACGCGTCGAACATCCATCCAACACAGCTCAGGCATTGGAAGACATGATGGAGCACGTGAAAGGACTTTTAGACAAACTTGGACTTCAGTTCCGTATTTTACGTTTATGTGGTGGGGATATGGGATTTGCTTCAGCCATGACTTACGACTTTGAAGTGTACTCAGCTGCGCAAGAAAAATGGTTGGAAGTAAGTTCTGTTTCTCGATTCGATACGTTCCAAGCAAACCGTTTGAAGTTGCGCTTCAAGGATGCCGATAAAAAATCTCAACTTTGCCATACCTTGAATGGTTCTGCACTCGCATTGCCCCGAATCGTTGCCGCTTTATTGGAGAATCACCAAGATGAAAATGGCATTGTTATCCCAGAAGCACTTCGTCCATATACCGGATTTGACCGCATTGATTGATTTGACCTTCGAAAAGAACACCAAACAACAGTTCCGTTTTTTCCACGAGCAAATTAATCGCTTACAAAACAATCTATTGGCATTTCGAGCGTTAATCAAGCCAACAAACTTATCTTCGTAAGGCATGATGCCGAACAAATTTTGGTCCTTTGTTTTTCTTTGTATTTTTTCCCTTGAAGCGCAAGCTCAACTAGGGAATAGCCGCACCTTGACACAAACATTCAATCGGGAATGGATAGACCTCGATAGTTTGAGTATCTACCCAAGTTCCTTTGTCGCAATGCACGGAAAAGACACCTTAAAGTCCAGCGCCTTTCAAATTGATTTTCTTTCCGCTAAATTTCGTTTAGTAAGTGAACTTCCAGATTCACTGACATTACACTACCAAGTTTGGCCCCTGGACTTTTCCAAACAATACCTGAAAAGGGATACTAGTTTCATTTTCAAAGGTCGTCCGATTTCCGAACGGGATCTATTTAAAATAGAGGCCAACGCTCCCAATCCCAATTTTTTTGGCGGCAATGAACTCAGTAAAAATGGAAGCATTTCCAGGGGAATCAGTTTTGGCAATAAACAAAGTTTAGGGATCAATTCCGCATTGAACTTAGAATTAAACGGCATGATCAGCGACAACTTGAAACTGAGCGCATCCATTTCTGATGCCAACATCCCGATTCAACCCGAAGGAAACACGAATAAATTACAAGAATTTGATCAAGTATACATTCAAGTTTCAAACGATCAATTCAAATTAATCACTGGCGATTTTTGGCTTTCCAAGCCGAGTGGCTATTTCATGAATTACAAAAAACGTGGACAAGGCATGAGTACTGAATTTCTTGGTAAAACGAGCCAAGGAGACCATTGGTATACACAAAATAGCGTAGCCCTATCAAAAGGAAAATTCAACAGGCAAGTCATTCAGGGCATTGAAGCAAATCAAGGACCCTATAGACTTAGAGGAGCCGAAAATGAACCATTTATTACCGTCCTTTCGGGAACAGAGCGGATTTACATCGATGGGGTTTTGCTCACGCGCGGACAAGAATTCGATTATTCGATCGATTACAATACCTCGGAACTCGTTTTTAGCTCCCGTCACCTCATCACAAAGGACACGCGTATTGTTGCCGAATTTCAATATTCAGATCAAAATTATGCCCGTTCTTTGCTTCAAAGCGCCAATAAATTCGAAACGAAAAAAGGACTTTTTTGGTTGAATGCGTACAGTGAACAAGATGCTAAAAATCAATCTTTACAACAAGATTTAAGTGCCTCACAGAAATATGCATTAGCGCAAATTGGCGACAATTTATCCGAAGCTATCATCAATAGCATTGACTCCATTGGATTCATAGAGAATCAACTCCTTTACCAATTAACAGACTCGCTTGGATATGATTCCGTTCTTGTGTTTAGTGTGGATCCGGCCAAAGCAAAATACCGAGCAAGTTTTGAATTTGTCGGTGCAAATAAAGGGAACTATGTCCTTGATTCCTATAATGCATTAGGAAAAGTATACAAATGGTTGGTACCCATTTCCGGCATTCCTCAAGGGGATTATTCCCCCAGCCGCCGCATCATTACACCTAAAAAGAAACAAATGCTCACCGCGGGAATGCAAATTCAAGTGAGCCAACACATGCGGATTGAAACGGAAATGGCCATTAGCAAGAATGACCTAAATACCTTTTCTAACGTGGACGGTAAAGATGATCAAGGATTTGCTCACCACTCCAAACTTATTCAGCAACTACCTTTCAAAAAAGATGAATGGCAAAAACTAAATTGCGAAACGTATTTAGATGTAGAATTATTAAGTCGAACATTTAGTCCGATTGAACAGTACCGCAAAGTAGAGTTTGACCGCGATTGGAATACACGAAACAAAAACTATAGTGGACAACAACGGTCCTTGTTGGCAGGAATACGGATTTCTGACAAACAAAAAGGGGCCGCAAAACTAGAAGCTCAAAATTTTGGTATTGGCAGCGATTTCAATGGTTCGAGAATCTACTCCGAAGGCAACTGGAAAGTCCCTGGTTGGACCGCCACTTGGGATGCAAGCGCATTGAACGCTCGTTCGAGCGAACTTGTTGGGAACAATTCCTTCATTCGACACCGAGTAGACCTCACCAAAAAAATAGGGAAAATCAAGATTGGATATAAAGACGATCACGAACGCAACATCTTTCTTGCGGACTCACTGATTTCAAACCTAAGTTATCAATTTTTTGATTACCAATTTTATGCAGCAAATGCCGACTCCACCCAATTTCAATACAAGGTTTATTACCGTGAACGCTTGGACCAAAAAAGTGATTCCGTTCAATTGCAGCCCGTCGCCAAAGCCAGAACAGCAGGAGCGGAGTTCACGTGGAATCAATCCAAAAATCAACGCATCACGATTCTATCTGCTTACCGTTCTTTACAGGTTACCAATTCCATCTTACTGCCACAAACACCAGAAAATTCCTTGGTTGGACGCATCGATTACGAGGGAAGGTTTTTAAAGAATGCTTTAACAGTCAATACGTTTTATGAGGTTGGATCGGGATTAGAACAGAAACGTCAATTTCAATACTTGAAAGTAAATGATGGACAAGGAATTTACACCTGGATTGACTACAACAGTGATGGCGTGAAAGATTTAAACGAATTTGAAGTCGCTCAATTCATCGATCAAGCCAGTTACATCCGTGTCTTTATCCCGAGCAATGAATACGCAAGTACCTTTGCAAATGAATTCAATCAAAGTCTTTTTTGGCGACCTGAACGGATTTGGGCCAATGCTTCTAAGGTGAAAAATGTGCTTTCCAAATTTTCAGATCAGGCAAGGCTGCGCATGCAACGAAAAGTCAACGAATTTGACCTTCAAAGTGCTTTTAATCCTTTTTATTCCACCATTTCCGATGTGAACTTACTGAGCTCATCCCTAAATGTTAGTAATTCATTGTTCTTCAATCGACTTGGAAAAGTGTTCACGGCAGAGTATCAAGTTTTGTTGAGCGACACGAAAAATTTATTGGCGAATGGTCAAGATGCACGGAGTCAAAAAAGCCAGGAAGTTCTTTTACGCTGGAACGTCCGTCCAACTTTTTCGGTTGAAACAGCTGCCAAGCAAGGGGGGAAATCAAGTTTTGTGGATTATACCATCGGTAGAAATTACGAATATGCGTACCAACAATTCCAACAAAGCTTCATTTACCAAGGATCAACAAATAGCCGTTATGCATTGATTGCAAGGATTTCAAAAAAACAAAATGATATCCAATACGGAGGAGAAACCTGTCTTTTGCGTGAACTTGGAATCACTTGGAAGCAAAATCAAACCGAAAAAGGAGGATTTCAAGGCGAGTTGAAATGGATTCAACTAGACTATACAGGCACGAGTCAATCTGCTATTGGATACGAACTTTTGGAATCATTAAAGCCCGGAAGAAATTACACTTGGGGAGTCTCTTACCAACGAACTTTGGCGAAAAATTTACAAATGACGATTCAGTACAGCGGAAGAGCTACAGGAAATTCAAGAACCATTCACAACGGTTCCATGGAACTTCGCGCGTTTTTCTGATCAAGCTTTTTGAATCAATTCACGTGCTTTTTCACGTGCCAGTTGGTCTGCTAAAACGTATTGCTCATAGCTAGGACTCAAGAAATTCGATGCTGCTTCCACAACCGCCTCATTGATTTCTGCGATTTCTAAAAAGCTGATTTTTTCTTGAAGAAAAGCATCGACTGCGACTTCATTTGCAGCATTTAAAGAACAGGCAGCTGTTCCCTGAAGGTCCATTACTTTAAAAGCAAGGTCCAAGTTTTTAAAAACGTTTCTGTCTGGAGCTTCAAAAGTTAATTGCGGATAATCCAAGAAATTAAAGCGTGGAAAATTCGTTGGTAGGCGCTTGGGAAAGGTCAAGGCAAATTGAATGGGTAATTTCATATCAGGCAAGCCCATTTGAGCTTTCATACTACCATCTTCAAATTGCACCAAACTGTGTACGATCGACTGAGGATGCACAATCACATCGATTTGATTCGTCTGCAAACCAAACAACCATTTTGCTTCAATGACCTCGAGTCCTTTATTCATCAAACTGGCTGAGTCGATGGTGATTTTCGCTCCCATGGACCAATTTGGGTGTTTTAAAGCTTGGGCTAGACTCACAGATTTCAATTGATCATGGGTAAAGCCACGGAAAGGACCTCCGGAAGCAGTTAAGTATATTTTTTCAATCGGGTTTTGAAATTCTCCGACCAAACATTGAAAAATAGCCGAATGTTCAGAATCTACTGGATAAATGTTCACCCCTTTTTCCTTCGCTAATTTCGTGATGAGTTCACCAGCAACGACCAATGTTTCTTTGTTGGCAAGGGCAATTGTTTTTCCAGCTTCTATCGCGTGAATCGTTGGTTTGAGTCCAGCGTAACCAACAAGTGCAGTTAGAACCGTGTGAACCTCGTTCGATTCCACGACTTGACAAAGTGCTTGCTCACCTGCATAAACATGAATGTCTTCGTTCCAAAGTGCATCCTTCACTTTTTGATAAAGCGATTCGTCACTGATGACTACAGAATTCGGATGGTATTTCAGTGCTTGTTCAATCAGTAAGTCCGCGTTTTTACCCGCAGTGAGTACCTGTAAATCAAAATAATCAGGATAGGATTCCAGTACTTCAAGTGCTTGGGTTCCAATGGATCCTGTGGATCCTAAGATGGCGATGCCTTTTTTCGAATTCATTGAACAAAAATAACACTTTCAAGACGAAGTTGTTCGGCCTTGTTAATTAGAAATTCATTTGAGAAAATTGTTTGATAAACCTCCTTTAAGACCAGGCTATTTGCTATATCATAATTCTTCTTCACAGTGTTTCAATTCACTAATTATCTTACATTTACCACATGAACAACTGGACCGAAAATAACAACGAATTGCACAAAACCTTTTTTTTCTCCTCTTTTTTAGATGCCATGAAATGGATGGGAAAAGCAAGTGTTGAAATAGAGAAACACAACCATCACCCTAAATGGACCAACGAATACAACAAGGTTCATGTATGCTTAAGCACCCACGATGAAGGAAATACCATCACCCACAAGGATAGATTGCTCGCTCAAGCATTGGATGAGATAAAGGCAAATGGAGTGTAGAGGCAACAGCAAGTTTTCTAGAGCCTATATTCCAGCTATCATCTACTTTTAGTAGAACTGACTTTCTCCCTGAATATCGCACCATCCTATTATAGCCATCATTTTTATAATTTTAATAGCTCTCCGAACAGTTTAAAATCCAATAAATATGAGCATAACAATAGGGAGTTATACTAATTAAAAATGCTCGGTCAAAAAAAACCGATACGTTAGACGCATCGGTTTTTAAAATTAATTCACTTAACAGTGCTAATAAATGACCTATTATTTAACTAATGAGCAACCTTCAACTGAAACTCCAATTGAATTTCCTTTACAAAGGCCTTTTATCGTAATTTGATCCCCTTTGTTTAAGGCTGCTACTTCACTTGAATGAGCTTTATCAAAATAGAACGCGACTCCCATTATTTCATATTCGTTATCTACCAAACCGTTAAGTTTAACAATGATTTCATCATCATCAATAGGATTTTTACTAATATCGATTATATTACCACTAACCTGAACCACTTTATCTTTATATTTTTCATCACCAGCTACTTCGTTTGCTTGATAAACTTCATATAATTCAATAGATGAAACGATAATTGGTTTTTGTGTTTTTAACTTTTCTTCTACTTTGTTTTCTGTTTCTTCTTGTCCACTAGAAACTGCCATGTAAAAAAAACCGGAAGCAATGGCTGTACTTAAAAGAGTACTTTTTATAAATTGTTTTGTTTTCATATTTAGTATTTTTGAATAATGGTAAAGATAAATAAAAATATACTAAAACTTATTATTTGTGTTTTACCCATAATTATTGGTTGGATTATTTATAATTTTTCGTTTTTCCCTTCTATAATCAGAAATTATTTACCCGATTTTTGTTGGGCCATTAGTTTATATTTTACTCTTTATTTCATGAGGGTATATAATGGTCAATTGGTAGTGATTTTTATGATTTCTTCATTTTTAAGCTTCACTTATGAATTTGGACAAAGGTTAAATTATTTTGATGGGACATTTGATTTCTTAGATTTAATAACCTATCATCTAGCTTTTGTTTTAGCTATAATTTCAATAAAATTTTCCAAAAAATGAACCTGTTTTTTTAACGTTCTACTCCACCGTAGAGGAAAAACCTACATTTCATTGAACGATTTAGAGAAGAATAAGAATTTGTTCAAAAGCACAAAAAAGCCCTAAAGAATCTTTAGGGCTTTTTTGTTGTCCGCTGCAGAAACGACTATTTTCTTAGTTAAAATTATTTTTGCTCAAACTGGTAATTTTCAATGATTTTGATTTTTTCTTCGATCGTTATCCCAGTAGTTAATTGTTTTTCGAGTTCTTTGGTATTATTTTCGGCACATGCAATCATTTTAGGAATCAAAGTTGTTATTTTCTGTAGATTTTCTATTGAGGAAAAGTACTTTTGTGGATTTTGATTAAACATAGATGTAAAATCAGAAAGCTTCATAGGGAACATTTTGTTTATTGTGTTAATTGGCGCATCTTTTGACTCAAAATAAAACTCAGTTATTTCCTTAAAGTATGGAAATAATTTTGGTTTTTTATAAGTAATGTATACATCTTGAACATATCCACTTTGTTGATCTGGCCAATAATCTCTTACTTGTTCAAATTCTCCAGAAAATGGTTTTATATTACTTTTTTTCATATACAAAGTAATAAGCTTAATGTAAGCCTCGTTTGCCTTGCTATATACTTCAAACCAATTTTCTATTTTAAGAGTGTGGTCAATGTTAATGCTGTCTGACTTTTCCTTATCTAATTTCTCTTGTTGTAATAAAGCGTCATAATCTTTTTCCTCTTTTACTGTTCCATCTTGATTGTAATATTTCCAAATCCCAACTTCACGAGATTTTCCATTAATTGTTTTATAATTCCCTTCTTGCATGATTTTTCCGTTTTCATAGAACATTTTATAAGGACCAGTTATTCCGGTGTTTTTACCGCAAAGGAACCAGATACCACTATAATTATAGCCACTAGGAAATTCAAAAGAAATTATTTTGACAGAATCTCTTAGTTTACCTGAAAGGTAATAGGACTTAGACACATAATTTGTATCAATATTCCCAGCATTGTCAAATTTAATTTTTTGAGTGTATGCACACTCTTCCGTATTATTTTTATCGGCAGATGTTCCATCTTCCTTTCTAGGAATAATCCATTCTCCAATCATTTTGCCTTTCTCACCAATTTTACCCTTGATTATCAAGTTATTTTTCGAGTTATACGCCAAATATTCGCCAGTACACATTGTGTTGACGTAATTTCGACTAATAGCTATTTTCCCAGTAAGGTGGTAGATTATTTCCTTGGTTAGTTTTCCGTTATCATAAACCTCTTCCTTCACTTTTGTTTGAACACCTGTATTAAAAATATCGACCTCTTTATCATTAAACATCATGCTTTGTAGAATATTATAATAGCTCTGACCATATTTTACATATGTGTAGGTTATCCATTGGCCATTTTTTTCACCATTTTTATAATTTCCAGATATTTTTAATTTGCTTACACCATTTCTTGTGTAAAATTCTTTAGCAGGACCATTAAAAATCCCATTCGAATAATTTAGCTCTATTCCCTTTGCCCCTTCTGAATCATATTTCGTATAAAGGCCATTGTTTTGACCTAAAGAATTCACATAGTAAACCGACTCTACTTTTATTTTTTGATAGTCATAATAAGTTTTTTTTAATATTTGGGATTGAGCCATAAAGACAAAAAACACAGTAAATAATATCAAAATTGATTTCATATAAATAATTATTAAGACTTTAATTTATTCTAAAGTCAATCAAAAGTATAACAATATACACAGATAGCCTAATGGATGAAATTTACAAGACTAAAGCAGCAACCTAAAACTTCTTTAGGTCAAATATACTGGAACACAATATTATAATTCCTTTTCACGTATTTCGGACTAGCTCCTCAAACCTAAATCTAAATATTATGTTTCTATGTTGCCTTCATACTACTCTACGGTAGAGTAGTATGAACAGGTATTTGTTTGGTCTGTTAGTGTTTTAAGGGGGTTCCGAAGGTTTTTCTTCTGGACGTTTTTGGAAATCGTATGTAATATTATTTATTTTTACAAAACTTTATTTCATTTATTTTAAAATTTCACAGAATGAAAAATTTAATTTTAGTTATTTCTTGTTTTATATTATCTCTAACGTATACTAATGCTCAAACATCATTTAAAGATCCTAGAGATGGAAAGGTCTACAAAACAACTAAAATAGGTTCACAAGTTTGGATGGCAGAAAATCTTACTACATCGAAGTTCAATAATGGTGATTTAATTCCTCAAGCAAAGTCATTAGCTGAATTCATTGAAGCAGGTCGAAACAAACAACCAATTTGGTGTTATTATGAGTTCAGTGAGACATATGGAAAATATTACGGTAAACTTTATAATTGGTACGCGATTACTGATCCTCGAGGTTTGGCGCCTACAAATTGGCATGTGCCTTCGCAAAATGAATGGAGAGACATCGAATGTTGCAGTGCAAAAAAATACAAGTCAAAAGTGGGTTGGCAATCATATAGTGCAGGAACAAATGAAACTGGTTTTTCTGCTTTACCCGGAGGTCGTTTGAGTGTAAGAGAACCTGACAACCTAGTAAATGGTTATTTCTTTAATGATATAGGTTACTATACCCATTTTTGGAGTTCCACTGAAGATGGTGCAAATCATGCATGGTATCGTAGCTTGACTGAAACTAACGGATTTGAATCAAATAGTATGCTGAAAATGGCAGGGTTTTCTGTGCGATGCGTGAAAAATTAACTTCAATAGTATAAAAGTATACTCTTGAACGTCTGAAAATCTTAGTAAATAACAATACAGTATTCGACCTAATTAATTGAAAAAGCACTTTTCCAGGTTTTCAAACCTTAGTTTAATAGGATTGAAGGAAAAAGACGAGATGATAGAATTTCTGAAAAATCAATTGAAGAACATTTCATAGGTAACATCATGAAATAAGAGTTTGATATTTCTTAAAACAATTATTACTGTTTTACCGAAATTATAAATTAATATCAAATTCTATCTGGTTAATCATTTAACAACCAGGATCTCTACTTTCATGAAAAGTCATTATTTATGGAAGTATTACACATCCTCATTCGGGTTTCGACACAAGTACAAGAAGACGGAACATCCCTCAAAAATCAATGGTATTTTAAGAAAAAGATGTAATTCATGAACCTTTTTGTCTGTTTGATAGGATAAGGTAATGGACTGAATTTAATAACTCTTTTTTTGTCTATACTGTAATACTACGATAACTTCTGATGGCCTATAATCCAAACCAAACCCAATTTCATAATTTTCACAGTAATACACTAAGTTTCTTGAATGTGCAGGACAAATAGAAAGGGCATCAAATATACAGTCCGCTAGTACTTTATTAATGTCCATACTATCAGGAACCAAAGTTAATTGTGTATATGGTATACTACAAATACCTTCACTCAACATCAGTTGTCGGGAGGTTGAATTGGTATTTATTTCAACTACTGCTTGATAAATTTCAAGATCTGATTCGTCTCAGGTAAATTGAAATAATAAGAACCTGTTGAAAGTGATGAAACTTGAATCGTGGTTTTGCTTCCTTGCAAAGTGCCTGTTGAAAGAACGCGACCGCTGACATCAAGAATAATAAATGATTTACCCGTTAAATCTTCATTTGTTACAATTGTAATTGCATCCGATGTAGGATTTGGGTAGAGCACAATTCCATTTTCAATTAATTCGATTACATTAGAGCTAGCACATGAAATAACTACTAAATTCTGCGTAGCAGTTGAACTACAGCCATTTGAATTTGTGAAAGAATACATTATTGGGTATGATCCAATGCCAACAGAAGTATTAAATGAATTATTACTAACAGAAGTTCCAGAGTAAGTTCCACCAGCTGGGCTTCCACCAGTTAAATTCACTAATCCAGCAGTATCACATACCGAATTGAATGAAGCAAGAGTAACAGTTGGGAGTGGGTTTACTGTTACAGTCATTGTTTGTGCATTGGCACATTGACCTGCATTCGGTGTAAATGTATAGGTCGTTGTAGCCGTGTTATTCAAAGCAGGTGACCATGTTCCTGAAACATTATTCGTTGAAGTTGTTGGAAGCGGAGATAGTATACTACCTGAACAAATTGCCGAAACTTGATTGAACGAAGGAGAAACATTTGAATTTACAATAACCGTCATTGTTTGAGAATTAGCACATTGACCTGCATTCGGTATGAATGTATATGTAGTTGTTGCTGTATTATTTATTGCCGGCGACCAAGTTCCAGAAATATTCTCATTTGATATTGAAGGCAATGTAAATGAACCACCCAAACAAATTGGTGCAACTTGAGTAAATGATGGAGTTGCATTAGGATTGACAACAATTGTCATAGAAGTCGTAGTTGCACATTGACCGGTTGATGGAGTAAATGTATAGGTCGTTGTAGCCGTG
>Ga0208592_1000064_pt1 | contig 30842 bp, 36 predicted proteins | sample LakMenE18May10ns_FD_150712 | JGI IMG/M metagenome (GOLD analysis project Ga0208592, IMG submission 150712) | Freshwater microbial communities from Lake Mendota, WI - 18MAY2010 deep hole epilimnion ns (SPAdes) | ecosystem: Environmental > Aquatic > Freshwater > Lentic | place: Lake Mendota...
AGGGCACGGCCCGCCGAAGTGCTCTCGACAAAGATCGCCCCGCTGGCGGAAAAACGGGAACTCAAGACGACAACACCAATGCGTGGTTCGTTGGCTTTACCAAAGAGCTCACCACTGCGGTGTGGGTGGGTGACCCGCGCGCGTATACCTCAATGGTAGGAATTCCCGAGTTCGTTGCCGCGGGTGTTCCGCGCGTGCAGGGTGCCACATTCCCTGCAGCTATATGGAAGGCATACAACGATGAGGCACTTGTTGATGCTCCCGTTGTTGATTGGGAGGCGGCCGTTCCACCAAGCCGTGGCTCGACGCGCTTGTACTTGCCCGGTGTCGATTGTGTGGCACAGCTGGTATCGGGCGCATTGCCTCGTAGGTTCACCGGCAATGTGGTGCCCTTCGACCCCATGTGGTTAACGACAACAACAACTCCGCCAATTGGTGATCCGGCAGGCGGGGTCACCACAGCTATGCCAACCACAACAACCACGGCGCCTGCTGTTGCGCCTGGGGCGCAAGGCCCGCCAGTGGTAAGCATCGTCGACCCGGGCACCACCATTTTGCCGTCGAATACCAACCCGTTTTCTCCGTTGCCCACGCTCGACCCACTGGGGAACTTGGTGTTTGACTGCGCAAAGCCGCTTCCTGGAGGGGTGCAAACGAGTATTCCGACGGCTGGCTAATAGCCTGCAAGTGTGTCGATCTTGGTTCATCTCTATGACCTGCAAGTGCTCGATACCACCCTCGAGCAACTGCGTCACCAATTCATCACCTTGCCAGAGCGTGAAGCCTTAGCCCTTGTACAGAAAAATGCGACCGATTGCACGGCAAAGATTTCCTCAGGTGAAATGCGTCAGCAGGAATTGGAAAAACTACTGAGTGCGGCAGAAGCCACTAGTGCAACGTTGCGTAAAAAACGAGAGCGCCTTGAACAGCAAATGAAAACGGTCATTGCTCCACGTGAAGCAGAGGCGCTTCAACATGAAATCTCGACGGTTGGTAGCGAAATTGATGCGGTCGACGAAGAGTCGCTGGCATTCATGGAAGAGTCTGAGCACATCGACTCCAACCTTGTTGCAGCGCGGAGTGTGCTCATTGAGTTGCAGGCTGGCGAAATTGCAGCCACCGCAGCACTGCAACAAGCCGAAGAATACAAAAAGGCTGAAGCGCGTGATGTTGAAGAGAAGCGTCATCGTCTTGCCGACACACTCGATGAAAAGTGGTCGGCTGCTTATGAATTGCGCCGTTCACAGCACAAAGGCATTGCGGTTGCAAAAGTCAAAAATCACGTGTGCGGTGGGTGCCATCTCGACCTCTCTACCTCGGAAGTCGACCTTCTCAAAAAAGAGACCGATGAAAACAGGGAATGCCCGAACTGTGCTCGGTGGCTGGTGTTTTAGATGTTGTTTTGGTTTGTTGCTACGGCAATATTTTCGGTTCGTTTTGTTTTTCAAGATCCGCGTTTCGACTATCGATTACTTGTAGTAGGGGTTCTTCTTCCCGATGCCATCGACATTTGGTTCGGTGGTGCACGAGTGATGCACACACTGCTATTCAGCGTCTCATTGTTGGTGGTCATTATGTTGGCGACACGAAAGAAGAAGCCTCTGCGCAAGCGCACGTTGCCGCTCGCTATTGGCACTTTTATGCATCTCATTTTTGACGGCGCATTTACTGCGACGAAAGTGTTCTGGTGGCCTTTTGGGGGAGCATCATTTGGCGATGCTGAACTTCCTGTTGCGCAGCGGATGGGGCTCAATGTTGTGATGGAAATAATTGGCATTGTGCTGCTGGTTGTTTTAGTGCGCCAGTGTGGGCTGGCAGACCCACAGCGGCGTCGAAGCTTTTTTCAAACGGGAATGTTGTCGTCGGTGAGCGAAGAAAAGTAACAACATGGGGGAATGCTTACTCACCCTTGTTCGCCACGGGCAAACAGCTGCGAACGCTCAGAACCTTTTGCAAGGTCATGTCAACCATCCACTCGATGAAGTTGGTTTCGCGCAGGTGAGTCTGTTGGGTGGGGCACTACAGAAAATCGCCCCAGTGAGTCGTGTTGTTGCGAGCCCGCTTCTTCGCGCACAGCAAACCGCGCAAGCTATTGCCAAGGGACTTTCTCAACACATCGAAGTAGAAACCGACCCGCGGTGGATAGAGCTGAACTATGGCGACTTCGATGGGCAGCCAGTGAGTTCGGTGAGCCCAGAACAGTGGGCCACATGGCGAACAGATGAGCACTTCCGTCCGCCTCAAGGCGAGACGCTTGCTGAACTCTCGGTGCGCGTGCACGATGCTATTGAGGCGCTTTTGGCAGACTCTGTGAGTTCACACATTGTGGTGGTGAGCCACGTTTCGCCCATTAAGGCGGCGGTTGCATGGGCACTGGGTGTTGGTGTTGAGGTGTCGTGGCGCACTGCACTCGACCGAGCATCGATGACAACGGTCAGGCTCGATGCCAAGCATCCGGCATTGAAAACTTTTAACGTCACACTGTGAAGTGGTGAGTCGGTCTGTAAGCGGGATTCTGTTCGCCGAAGCGAGGTGACCATCCATCTTTGCGGTCTACCCGAGAAGTACCCGAAGGCGAGCGAGCAGCTCATCTTCTCTGCATGACCTTGCTTCAAGTGGGGTTTGCCAAGCCGTACGAGTTGCCCCGCACGCTGGTGCGCTCTTACCGCACCGTTTCACCCTTTCCCACAAGGTTGCCCTTATGGGTGGTCTACTTTCTGTTGCACTTTCCGTGAGGTCGCCCCCACCTAGCTCGCGCTAGCACTTTGCCCTATGAAGTCCCGACTTTCCTCGACACATAGGACATGTGCCGCAGTCACCCGACCGACTCACCGTTGAAAAGTGTACGAGGTTTATTGGGGAAGTGGCGTTGGTCTTATGAGCATTTGGCGTATTCGTACGCCATTGAGTTGAGACTTGGGGTTTCCATGTTGAGTGTGGTTTTGCTTCCGGTCTCACTGCGCTTGCCAACAGATACTGAAATGACGCCGAGTGAGCCAAAGGCTCCAGGTACTGCTGCTGGGTTTGGCTTGCCAGTGTCTTTGTTTGTTGACGGGCCAATGCCTGCAACGCCAGGGTTGATTGCCTGGGCAAGAACTGCTGCGTGGCGTGACTCTTGTTCGCCGATACCCATTGCTGCTGCACGCAACTTTGGTTGAGACAGCATCGATACATAGAACTGGTAGGTCGATGCAGCCAATGTTTCCAGACCAAGGGCTAATGCCATGACGTCTTCGAGTGGGGTATCGCTTGGCTCAATGCCCGCATCTTTGTTTCCCAAAATGAGATTCAGTGCAGGGTCGATGTAGAGCTTGTTGATTTGCTCATTGGCGCATTCAAAGGTTTCACCCTTTGCTTCAGTGATGATGCCACTGAGTGCCTTGGCGTGTGCTTCGTGGTCGGCTTTGAACCTGTTGACCACCGCTGCAGTGCCTGCTGAACTTCCGGTGAAGAGGCCAAGTTCTAATACCTTTTTGTAGGTATCGATGGCATTGAATTCGAGCGAAGTCGCCGTACGCAAGAGCACTTCGTCGTTCAACTCGCCATTGGGGAGCCCGGTGGTGGGGGGCACTTCGCCAATACGAGGGTATTCGCCCTTAGGGCTCTGGGCTCCTTTGCCACAAGCGGCAAGAAGAGTGGTGGTGGCGATGGCAAAGCCGCCAGTGAGAAAAAACCGACGGCGGTTGATTGAGGAATTCATTTCAAAATTGTTCGCGTTCATGGTGAGTCCTTAGGAGATGCGTTCTACGCCGGGTAGGTCTTGGAGTCGAGTGGTTCTGCAGCATTGTCGAGGATGTCGCCGAGGCCCTTCTTGCCAGCAAGGCTGGCGAGTACTGCGGCATGACGACCCTGAACAGAGATGATGGACGCAACGAGTTGTGCGCCATCGGTGCCGGTAATTGTTCCGAGCACACCGAGGTGAGTTTTCACAAGCGAGTTCTCTAACGAGAGAAACGTGCCGGCAATCTCAGCATCGGAACCAGATGACGCAGCGGAGAGGAATGCTGTGTAGAAACTTGCATTTTGTGTTGTTGCGGCTGAACGACCCAAGAGGCCAGCCAAAGTCTGTGCGTAGGCCAGATGATGTCCACCAAACAAGTCAAGAACTACTTTGAGATCTTTTCCCGCTGCAGCAGATGCTTTTGTGTAGAGCGCGGTCATTGCAAGTTCGATTCCATGAGCGAACTGCAAAACGGCGATGTCGCTCTTTGTCGGTTGCTTTGGCGGGGCGGTAGTGGTGGGTGCGCTCACGCGGGGTTCCTTTCGCATTCTTTAACAGATCAGATTTATGTACATAACAGTATTTCAGACCAGGTCGATTTCCGAACTAGGGAAAGCGAGACAACTTTAGAAGTCAAGAGCAGAGAGGTCGGGGATCCAGCCCCGTGAAGCGCTCACCGCTTGGGTCCATTGTGAGCGAGTTGCTGCGGTCGTGGCCTCATCGAGGGCATTTTCCACACGATTCTCGGGGTTCCAGGTGTTTGTTGCGACAGAAAGTGATGGCCACAGGCCCAGTGCGGTACCTGCGAGAAAGGCGGCCCCGAGCGTTGTTGCTTCCGTGACGGGTGACACCTCAATGGTACGGGCTGTGCTGTTGGCGAGCGCCTGCACAAAGACGGGGTTTTTGCTCATCCCGCCATCGATGCGAATGGGGCTACTGGTGGGTGAGGCGAACTGATCCGCATCGTGAGCGGCAGCTAAGAAAAGGTCGGCTCCGCGATGCGCCACTCCTTCAAGAACTGCTCGTACAACATGGGCACGCGTGGTGCCACGTGTGATGCCTAAGAGCGTTCCACGTGCGCCGTAATCCCAGTGTGGAGTTCCGAGACCAAAGAGAGCAGGTACATACATGACGCCATCGCTGCTGGCAACGCTGTTGGCAAGCGCTGCGCTCTCTTCAGCCGAGTCGATGAGCCCCATGTCTTCAATGAGCCACTCAATATTGGTGCCAGCTGACAACATGATGGCTTCTACGCCCCAATGCACGGTGGTCGTAATTACGCCTTGTGCATCTGTGTCGTTGAGTGAAAAGGCGACGATGGGAAAAGTTCCCGATGTGCTGCGCGATGAAACCGTTGGCGCAGTGGTGCCGGTGTACATGTCGAGCATGCCGCCGGTGCCAAAAGTAATTTTTGTGCTTCCTGGAGTAATACAACCTTGACCCACGAGCGATGCTTGTTGATCGCCGACAAGTGCAGCAATAGGCAAGTTCTCTAACTCAGGTGCGTGACCGACCACTTGTGATGACGCAACGATGGTGGGAAGTGCTGCGAGGGGAATGTTCAAGATTCCACAGATTTTTTCCGACCAGTTCAGGGTGTCAACAGAAAAGAGCCCCGTTACTCCGGCGTTGGTGTGGTCGGTCACGAATGCTTCACCTGCAGTGAACTTCCACGTGAGCCATGTGTCGATGGTGCCAATACAAATGTCGCCACGTAGTAGTTCTTCTTCCAAGTGCGCCCCATAGTTCTTCAGCATCCAGACGGCCTTAGTGGCTGTTTGGTTGGGGGCAAACATGAAGCCATGCTCTGAGCGAGCGGTAATGCATTCCATGACAGTACGCAGATCTTGCCAGCCAAGTGCCGGCCCTAATGGCTCGCCGGTCGCGCGATTCCAAACAATGGTTGAAGCGCGTTGGTTGGTAATGCCAATTCCTATTGCGCAATTGGGGTTGCGTTGCAACACGGTGAACGCGGCATCGCGGGCAGTGGTGTACATATGCATTGCGTCAAACTCAACAAGACCAGAAAACGGAGTCGATGGTGGATTTTTGCAGTACTCCACATCGATGATGTGCCCCGACCCATTGACGAGTGCAGCACGCAAGCCGGTCGTTCCGACGTCGATGACCAAAATTGACGGTGAAGTCATTTCGGGCGCACTCCCGAATTCTGCATGAAACTACCGAGCAGTCCACCAAAAATGCTGGCGACGAGGGAAAGCGAAAATGCAGTAATGATTCTGCTCACTCGTATTTCACCGCCGGTTGCAACCCGAACGAAGAGAAAAAAACTTTGCACCACAACAAAAACTCCTGCGCCAGCTACGAGCGCGTGCATGAGTGGGCGTCCGAGCTCTTGATGCCATGCAGCCACCCCGCTCCCGACGACGAACCCACAAATTGCAAGCAAGGAAAGCAGTGGTGCCCATCCACTCGGGTTGTCGGAATTGTCGATGACGAATCGCGCAATGAGTGTGGGAGGTACGGCGAACAAAGCGGTGACCGATGCCCCTTTTTGCAAAGCAAGAGTGTCGAAATCTTTCATTACATATGTTTAGCGCACTGGCCAGAGTGCTGCGTCGTTCGACCCAATACTGAGGCCCATTTTGCCGGGGTTCAATATGTTGTTGGGGTCAAGTGTTGTCTTGAGTGACTGCAAAACTTTCATGCCGGTTCCTAGGGCTTCGCTCATAAAACGATGTCGGTTGAGGCCAACGCCGTGGTGGTGCGACAGGTTCGCCCCAGCCTGAAGTGCGGCACGTTGAGCCGCGTCCCACAACGCAACATAGGTTTTTTCAAACTCTTCTGCTGGTGGCGTTGCTGCGAAGGTGAAATAAACACATGCACCGTCGAGGTAGCTGTGCGATAAGTGGCACGTTGCGCTGCGTGCATGTGGAACTTGAAGAATTGCCTGTACGACTGCATCGTTGACATGTATCAACTGGCTCCAGGGTGCAGCAACTTCAATGGTGTCGACCACAAAACCTTTTTTAGTGAGGCTTTGTAAAGCGCTGGTGTCGTTGCGATGTGAAAGCCATTTCTCCACAAGTGCAGTGTCGGCAGTGATGGCATCGTTCGATGTTGCATACTGCTGCACAATGTGCATTGTTGCAGTCACTAACTGTTCGTTGCCTTCGTCGAGTACGAGCAGTGTTGCTTGCGTGCCATCACCTTCGTGCGAACGCTTGCTTTCGCTACCGTCGTACAAGCGCAGCACCGCAGGTGTTGCTCCTGCGCGAATGAGTTGACGACACGCCTCAATGCCTTGGGCAAAGGTAGGAAAGCGGTAAGCGGCCGTTGCGCGAAACTCTGGCAAGGGGTGTGCACGCAGCCATGCCCGTGTAATAACACCAAGAGTTCCTTCCGAACCGAGAAACACTTCTGTGAGATCGGGTCCGGCTGCTGCTGCAGGGGCGCCTCCGGTGAGAACAACTGTTCCATCGGCCAGCACTACTTCAAGACCCACCACCATGTCTTCAATTTTTCCGTAACGAGTGGAGAATTGTCCTGCCCCTCGACACGCGATCCAGCCACCAACAGTTGAGATGTCGAATGATTGTGGGTAATGGCCAACGGTGAGTTGGTGTTGTGCGTTCAACACAGACTCCAGGTCGGGGCCAAATGTGCCAGGAAGAACTTCAACGATGCCCGAGACAGCGTCGACTGCGTTGATGCCTTGCAGGGAAGTGAGATCGAGAAGTACGCCGCCATAGAGGGGAACTGAGGCACCTGTTACGCCGCTGCGACCACCAGCGGGCGTGACCGGAATTTTTGCTTCATTGCATATACGCATCACTGCTGATACTTCAGACGTATTTCGTGGCTGGCACACAACACTGGGTAACGCGGCTGTTTCGTTGCGCAACGCCCACGATAAGGAAAGCGGCCACCAGTCGCGTCCGCTTTCAGCAAGTGTGGCAGCGTCGGTGATGCTGGTGCAGGCAGATGCGAGTTGTGCAAGAACCTCTGCATTGATGAGGCCGCGACCCTGGGCTGGAAAATGGGCAGTAGCTGAAGTAGCCGAACCAGAGAACTCAATGGGCGGAGTGGTTTGTGTGTGTTGCGTCATGGTTGCTCTTTCGTTGCTGCGATGAATTCAGATTCGGTAACTAAGCCAGCTGCTTCTTCTTCGGCACAAATGGCGATGAAGTGCTCTACTTGATTATTGATGTCTGATTCGCTCCAATTCAATTGTGGAGCAATGAGTTCAGCCACGCTGCGTGCTGCATTTTTAGTTGCGGCGCGGTTGAAAAGCAATGCGCGTGTGCGTCGCGACAGAACATCGTCGAGCGTGTAAGCCATTTCATGAGTTGCTGCATACATCGCTTCGGCGCGCAAGTAGGGAAGTCCGTCAATGAGAGGAAGCCCAAGCTCGGGCTGTGCGGCAATGAGCGCATCAATATCGGTTGCGTATGACCCAAAGCGGTGTGCAAGGTGAACTTGTTGGGTATTGCGTGATTTCGATTCGCGGTATCCACGAGCACCGTGCAGCTCTAGATTTTTTGTTCGGCACCGATATTTTTTCTGCGACAAGTGCAGTTGGCGCACAACAGCATCGATGGCGTCTTCGCTCATTTCGCGATAAGTAGTGAGTTTGCCGCCAGTGACCGTAATAACGCCAGAGTCGGAAGTGCTCACCCTATGACGCCGCGATAAGTCGGCTGTGCGTTCGCCGATTTTTTCATTTTCATCGGGCTTCACCAATGGGCGTAGACCGGCCCATACTGCCAAAACATCTTTGTGTGTCACCTCATTGGTAATGCTCGCGTTTAATGCGCGCAAGACGTAATCGATGTCGTCTTTGGTGCACTGCGGATTATCAACTGATCCGTCGTAACTAGTATCGGTTGTTCCGATGTAGGTGTACTGAAATGTGCCATCGCCATTGGGTACCCACGGCACAACAAACAAACTGCGCTTGTCTTTTGGTACCGGAATCACAACGGCAATGTCGTTACGAACAAGGTTCCACGGCACGGTGATGTGTACGCCTTTTGCAGGGCGAATTGATGAAGGATGCTTTCCTTCATCAAGTTTGCGTACATCATCGGCCCAAACGCCAGTGGCGTTCACAACTGCTTTCGCCTTAATGGTTAAGGCGTCGCCTTCTTGTGATTGTGCCTTCACTATGAATTGTCCCGATGCATCTTTCTCAATGCCGGTTACAGAGCACCAGTTTGCAAGAGTCGCGCCTTGTTGTGCTGCTGTTTGGGCGAGTGCAATACAAATGCGTGAGTCGTCTGCTGCGGCGTCGTAATACAAATATGCAGAGGCGAGTCGAGCTTCTGGCATTGTGGGTAAGTGTTTGTAGGCGGCCTTTGCATTTAGGCGGCGATGAAATTTTCCAATACGCCAGCCACCGGTGAGGTCGTACATCCACAGTGCCGAGCCAAGTGCACGAGCAATTTTCTTTTTAATGAGACCATCTTTAGTAACGATGGGAATCATGAAGGGAAGTACTTGCACTAAGTGCGGTGCATTCGAGCGTAAGCGGCGGCGTTCATGTAGTGCTTCGTACACAAGGCGTACGTCGCCTTGTTGTAGGTAACGCAACCCACCATGAATCAGTTTCGAACTCTTGGAAGATGTGCCCGATGAAAAGTCGTGACGCTCGAGAAGTGCAACATGCAAACCTCTGCTCGCGGCATCGACTGCAACACCTAAACCTGTCACGCCACCACCAACAATGACCACGTCGAATTCTTTGTTGGCAAGATTCGCGAGGGCTTGCGCTCGGGTCAAAATGGGGGTGCTCAAGGGGGAGGCATTACTCATGGGTAGATCCTACTTGTGACGCATTTCGCATGCTTTGCTAATTAGCACGACTTGTTGATTAGCACGGCATGGGGTTAATTTTCTCTCTGTGAAGACACCAGAAGAGCTTGTCGCCCGCTTCCGCGAGCAGGGGTACAAAGTCACCCCACAACGCCAACTCATTTTTCGTCTCTTGAATGGCAATACGGCCCACCCCACAGCCGAAACCTTGTACGAGGTTGCAGCCGAGCAGATGCCAGGCATCTCGCTGCGCACGGTGTATCAAACCCTGTCGGAACTGAGCGCCATGGGCGAGGTACAGCACATCGACCTCGGTTCGGGGGCTGTGCGGTTCGACCCAAATGTTGACGATCACCATCACGTCGTGTGCGGCACCTGCGGAGTGGTGCACGACGTGTATGTCAATCAAACGCCGTTGCAATTCGAAGGCGACGTTGAAGGTTTTGCGGTGCACAGCACTCGCATTGTGTTCTCAGGTGAATGTGCTCAATGCGCGCATTTGTCTGCGTAAGAGAAATACCCATAACAACTACAAAAAGGAGACGTCATGGCCGGATTGAACGGAACCAAGACACACGAAAACCTGAAAGAAGCTTTTGCTGGTGAAAGCCAAGCAAACCGTCGCTACCTCTGGTTCGCGCAGAAGGCAGACGTTGAGGGTTACCCAGATGCAGCTGCACTTTTCCGTTCAGTTGCTGAAGGCGAAACCGGCCATGCACATGGTCACCTCGACTTCCTCGCCCAAGTTGGCGACCCAGCATCTGGTTTGCCCATCGGTGAAACAGAAGAGAACTTCAAAGCATCAATTGCTGGTGAAACATATGAGTACACACAGATGTACCCAGGTTTCGGAAAAACCGCTCGCGAAGAAGGATTCAACGATATCGCTGACTGGTTTGAAACTCTTGCAAAGGCCGAAAAGAGCCACGCTGGTCGTTTCCAGCAGGGTCTCGACGCGCTCTAAAGAGTGAGTTACTTCGTTGTGGGGCACAGGTACTTGCCTGTGCCCCACAACAACACATCATCAAGAATGACGCAATCAGGAAAATGACATGACTATTACTTACGATCCGAATCATCCGAACTATCTCAACGAGGCCGACCTGCGTGAAGAGCTCACGCGCGTGTACGACCTTTGCCACGGGTGTCGCTTGTGCTTTAAGTACTGCACATCATTTCCTACTTTGTTTTCTTATGTCGATGCTCACGACGATCAAGATGCGGGTCGCCTGACTCCAGCACAACAAGATCAAGTTGTTGATGAATGCTTCCAATGCAAACTCTGCTACATCAACTGTCCTTATATTCCTGGCTTGCACGAATGGGAACTCGATTTTCCGCGCCTCATGTTGCGCGCCGATGCAACACGCCAAGCAAATGGTCAAGTGCCGCTGCGTAAGCGCATGACCACCACGGTGTTGGGCCACACCGATGCCTTGGGCAAAGTGGCCACCACGTTCTCGCCTATCGCTAATGCAGTGATGGGATCCGAACCCGGTTCACTCGTGCGCAAAGTGGTCGAAAAAACTTCTGGTGTGTCAAGTCAGCGTCTCTTGCCGCCGTTCGCAAAGTCTCGTTTCTCCACATGGTTCAAAAAGCATGTGTCTCCTGTGATGACCAAAAAACAAGGCAAAGTTGCTCTCTTTCCCACATGCCTCGTTGAATACCAAGAACCAGGTATTGGTAAAGACCTCATCAATGTTTATGAAAAGAACAATGTTGAGTGTTCACTTGCAGAAGGTGCATCATGCTGCGGTGCTCCGTACTTGCATAGTGGCGATGTAGAACAGTTCAAAAAAGTGGGAGCGAAAAACGTTGAGGCACTGGCCGCCGCGGTGCGCGCCGGCAACGACATCGTTGTGCCTCAGCCAACATGTGGCTACATCTTGAAGAAGGATTATGTCGACTACATCGGTGGTGCAGATGCTGAACTCGTTGCAGCAAACACTTACGATGCAGCCGAGTATCTCATGGGTCTGCATAAAGGTGAAGGAACCGAACTCAACACCGATTTTGTCGGTGAAGTTCCTGAAAAAATCACCTATCACGCGCCTTGCCACTTGCGCGCTCAAAACATCGGGATGAAGAGCCGCGACTTGTTGAAACTCACTGGTTCAAAAATCAAACTCATTCAAACCTGTTCAGGAATCGACGGCATGTGGGGCCTTCGTGCGGAAAATGCCGATATGTCAATACCCATCGCTCGCAAACTTGCCGACGAAATTGAAGCTGCCGAGGGCGACGAAATTGCTGGCGATTGTCATTTGGCGAACACCGCAATTACCGAGCAAACAGGCAAATCGCCGAGCCACCCACTGCAGTTGTTGGCTCGCGCATATGGGATCCCCGAAGAGAAATAAACAACCGAAAAAGAGAGGATAAATATGCCCCCCGTATTGTCACCATCTCACAATGGTTCACGCAAACTTGTCATCGACGACATTCTCGACCTGCGTGCTTATGAAAAAGTGCGCGTTGCCGAAAAAGCACGCGTCATGGAACTCAAGCGCAAACGTCGTGTTGAGCTCGGAACTATTCTCTCGGTGCTCTTTGAAAACAGAGACACCATGTGGATGCAAATTCAAGAAATGTTGCGTGCCGAGAAGGTTCTCACCGACGAAGGTGTATACGAAGAACTCAACGCATACAACCCACTCATCCCGGAACTAGGGCAGCTGAGCTGCACCGTCTTCATTGAAATCACTACCGAAGCAGCCATGCGTGAATGGTTGCCAAAATTAGTAGGCATCGAGCGCTCCATTGTCGTCGTACTCAGCGACGGCACTGAAGTTCACCCAGTTACCGACGCTCAACACGATGCTGCGCTCACCCGTGAAGACATCACCGCGGCTGTGCACTACATCCACTTCGATTTCACTCCAGAACAAGTAGCCACTTTTGCCAGTGGGCCCGTGCAATTGCGCTGTATTCACCCCAACTATTTGGAAGTAATCGAGTTAGCCGATTCCACAATTGGGGAACTCCTCATCGACCTGCAGTCAAATAGCTAATTCTTTTCCCAGAGTTTGCGTTACTTGTAGAGCGCAACGTAAGGTAGGCGAGGTGAGACGTTCGTCACGCATCGGGGGATGCGCAGCGAGGGTCACACAGAACACATTCCGGGGCTTTTCCGGGGTGAACTGCAACACGGTGGGGGAACAACGTGACAGTCATCGATCTTTCATGGCGACAAAAAGGGGCCTGTCAGGGCCTCGATCCTGCGGTCTTTTTCCCTGATGAAGGCGATGAAGCCCAAGTAGAAATCGCCATTGCGGTGTGCGATACCTGCCATGTGCGGGTGTCGTGCCTTGAACATGCCTTAGCCAGTCGTGAAAAAGAAGGTGTGTGGGGCGGCACCACAGAACGCGAACGTCGACGCATTGTGCGTCAACGCCGTCGGTCTGCGTAAGAATGAGCGAGTGACTTCTTCGCATTCGCTCGATATTGCTCAATACGGGGGGTGGCCAGGCATTCTGGGAACGCTTGTTTCTGGAAAAGACCTTGAGGCCCATATTGCCGAAGCGGCCATTACCGACATTTTGAATGGGCAAGCAACAGCCTCTCAAATGACCGCGTTCATTGTTGCTTTACGTGCCAAAGGTGAAACCGCAACCGAGCTCTCAGGCATGTTGCGTGCGGTACGTTCTGCTGGTCAGCGTGTAGATCTTGCGCCCGAACTTGCACATCGCGCCATCGACATCGTGGGTACTGGTGGCGACCAGAGTCATTCTTTCAACGTTTCTACTGTCACTTCACTCGTGGTTGCTGGTGCGGGCGTGCCGGTATGCAAGCACGGGAACCGCGCTGCTTCATCGAAATGTGGTGCAGCCGATGTTCTTGAAGAACTCGGCGTTGCTATTGAACTCGACCCTGTCGGCGTTGCGCAATGTATTGATGAAGCCGGTATGGGCTTTTGTCTTGCCGCACGTTTTCACCCTGCGTTTCGCTACACGGGGCCATCGCGCCGCGAAATAGGAATCTCTACTGCATTCAACTTGTTGGGCCCCATGGCAAACCCTGCGCCTATTTCTTCCATGTTGGTGGGCGTTGCTGCGCCATGGATGATGCGCCCGATGATTGAAGCGTTGTCTTCTCGTGGAGTTACTTCAGCGTGGGTAGTGCATGGAAGCAATGGAACCGCACAAGGCGGTGTTGATGAACTCACACTTGCTGGCCCCGCACTCGTGATGCAATTGCGCAATGGCGAAGTCAGTGAATTGAAAGTTGATTGCTCCGACATCGGACTGTTGTCGCAACCGCTGTCGGCAATTGTTGGCGGAGACGCAACCGAAAACGCGCGCATTGCTCGTGCGGTATTGGTCGGTGAAGCAGGCGCAGCGCGCGACACGGTGGTATTGAACGCTGCAGCAGCACTGCATGTTGCTGGAGTTGCTGCGTCGCTCGGTGAAGGTCGCGTGTTGGCAGAGCAATCAATTGACACAGGTAAAGCATCTGCGGTGTTGCAGAAACTCATTGCCGCAAGCACTATGGCTGCCGAGCGTTTGGAGTAAATATTTCTTCGTTGGCAGTACGCGTTCCCGCAAGCTCGGCCAATTTGGGCCCAGGTTTCGATGGAATCGCCATGGCGCTGTCTTTGTATGCAACGGTGCGCGAGGCAGAAAAAGGCGATGTTGTTGCCGATGAATTTCACCCAGCTTCAATTGCCTTTCGTGCACTTGGTGGCACTGGCAATATTTCTGTACGCACCGATATTCCCATGGGTCGTGGCCTTGGTTATAGCGGGGCAGTACGAGTGGGAGGGGCGCTCCTTGCAGTAGTACAGCAAGATCAAAAAGCGCTGCCTTTGCCGCAGTGGCGTCAGAAAGTATTAGTAGCAACTGCAGGCCTTGAAGGTCACGGCGACAATGTTGCCGCGTCGTTACTTGGCGGAGTGGTGGGAACCAACGGCACATTTGCTGCAAACATCACAAACAACTGCGCAGTGGAGGTGGTGGTGTGGGTTCCTTCTGCGTCGACCTCAACACATGCTTCGCGAACGAAGTTGCCAAGCCAAGTCAGTCTTGCCGACGCAGCATTTAATATTTCCCACACTGCGCTATTGGTGGGTGCATTGAACTCAGGAGACCTTGAAGCGCTCGGTGCAGCCACAGCAGACCGCTTACATCAAGACATTCGTTTTGCTGCCGTGCCACAAAGCAAAGCGGCACTCGATGCAGGGTTGAATGCGGGGGCCATTTGTGGATGGTTGTCGGGCTCGGGGCCGAGCGTTGCCATGTTTTGCCGTGCGGGTGAGGCAGCACCTATTGCCCAAAGCCTTCCTGCTCAGGGTTCGGCAAAGGTGCTAAGAATCGACACTGTTGGCGCACACTTGTTGTAGCTCTGTCACACCCCTTTGCTCATATGTGGGTATGGAACAACGCACCTCAATTCCCGTTACCTCTTCGCCGCTCACCATCTCGTGCGACACGTGTGTGATGCACGAAAGCGATGCCTGTAGCGACTGCGTGGTCTCGTATCTCCTCAATCATGAGCCAGGCGATGCGGTGGTGTTTAGCTTTGAAGAAGAGCGTGCCGTGAGGTTGCTCGCTTCTGCGGGTTTGGTGCCTACGCTTCGTCATCGTGAAGTCGGTTGAACCTCAAAGTAGCTATACACAACACCTCTCCGAGGTAGGTCTGTCGGCTGGGTTGCATCGCATCGGCTTCACTACTGCCGAGCCACTGTTGCGAGCGCGCGAAGCGTTGGTCGAGCGTGAAGCGCGTGGTTTGCGCGACACGATGCAGTTCACATATCGCAACCCCGTTCGTTCCACCACTCCCGAGATGGCCCTTCCTCATGCGCGCAGCATTGTGGTGGGGGCGCGCAGTTATTTTGCCGATGTGCAACTGCCGGCGCTTTCTGAAATGACCGACGCAGTGTTTGGCGATGTTGCCCGTTATGCCTGGTCCGATCATTACGCATCACTGCGCGATTCGCTCACGGTTGTAGCGCAACAACTGCGCAGCGATGGCCATGAAGCGGTGGTGTTTGCCGATAGCAATGCCATCGTCGACCGCGAAGTTGCGTATCTTGCGGGGCTCGGTTGGTTTGGCAAAAATGCCAACCTGCTCATCAGCGGTGCAGGCAGTTGGTTTGTGTTGGGTTGCGTTGTCACCACTGCCGAACTCACGCCATCTGCAACAGTGTCAGATGGCTGTGGAACATGTAGGCGTTGCATTGATGCGTGCCCAACAGGAGCCATTGTGGAACCAGGAGTGATTGATGCAGGAAAGTGCTTGGCATGGATACTGCAAAAGCCTGGCATCATTGCGCCGCAGTATCGAGAAGCCATTGGCGCGCGAATGTATGGTTGCGACTCATGCCAAGACGCTTGCCCGCCCAGCATGCGTCTGGCACAACATGAAGATGTTGCCAGTGATGCTCAAATCGTGGTCGATGTACTCGAGCTACTTGCCCTGAGTGATGCTGAAATTTTGGAGCGGTACGGCCGTTGGTACATCGCGGGTCGCGATCCGCGATGGGTACGCCGCAATGCGTTGCTGGTCATTGGAAACACTGCATCGCTGCACAACGAAAAAGCGCAAGCTGTTGTGGCCGCACATGTGCAAAGTGCAGACCCCATCTTGCGGGCCCACGCGGTATGGGCTGCGTCACGCCTGGGAATGAGCTCCATCATCCCGAGCCACGACGAAGATCCCGACGTCACTTCCGAATTGCACCGTCTACCAGGCGTGCGTGAGCAACACTAGAGAAGCATGACCTCGCGCCACCTCTTAGTAACGAACGACTTCCCACCGAAAATTGGTGGCATTCAGTCGTTGTTGTGGGAATGGTGGCGTCGGTTGCCAAGTGATTCTTTTGCTGTTCTCACCTCGCCTTATGAAGGCGCAAAAGAGTGGGACGCCACACAGCCATTTCACATTGAACGCACACGTGAGCCAGTGCTGTTGCCACACCCATTCATGGTGAAACGCATTAACGAGATGGCAAAGCGTGTTGGGGCCGACTTCGTCGTGCTCGACCCTGCAGTGCCACTTGGCATTATTGGGCCGTCGTTAGAACTGCCCTATGCAGTTGTGGTGCACGGGGCCGAAGTCACCGTGCCAGGGCGTATTCCTGGAACGCATCAAATACTGGGTCGTGTCTTACGCAATTCCATTCATGTGGTCGCTGCAGGGCAGTATCCGGCCGATGAAGCAGTGCGGGCCGCGGGTCGTGACCTTCCCACAACTGTGGTGCAGCCAGGTGTCGATACCGAACGCTTTCGCGTGCTGAGCCCTGCAGAGCGTGCTTCGGCTCGTGAGCATTTTGGTGTCTCGCCCAATGCAGAACTCATTGTTGGTGTGAGTCGTCTTGTACCGCGCAAGGGGTTCGATATTGCTATTTCGGCAGTTGCGCGGCTCGCGCGCGATCGTCCGCAACTCGAGATGCTCATTGCGGGTGCTGGGCGCGATGCAAAACGGTTGAATGAACTTGCCAGAAAACAAGGAGCGCCTGTGCGCTTTTTGGGCCGCACTCCTTTTGAAGACCTGCCACTTCTCTATGGGTGTGCCGATATTTTCACCATGCTGTGCCGTAACAGGTGGGGCGGGCTCGAACAAGAAGGCTTCGGCATTGTGTTTCTGGAAGCCGCTGCCTGCGGAGTACCACAGGTTGCGGGCAGTAGTGGCGGAGCCGCCGAAGCTGTTGACGATGGTGTGTCGGGAATCGTGGTGAAAGACCCCACCAGCATCGACGAAGTGGCGCAAGCCTTTTCGTTGTTGCTCAATAGTCCCGACCTTCGTCACAAAATGGGCAACGCAGGGCGAGTGCGCGCTGTCGAGAGTTTTTCCTACGATGTGCTCACTGCCCGATTATGGAATACTCTGTCGCAATTGTGAGGAAAGACAAGTAATGAACAAAATCGTTTTATGTAATCGAGTATCCACGGCGGTCTTTGCTGTTGTTGCAGTCGTGAGTGCAATTCTTTTCACTTCATTTTGGCGAGTGGTCATTGTCGCAGTGAGCCTTGGGCTCTTTGCTATTGGCGTCGCAACTTTTCTTCTTGGCTATTTTGCGGCGGTACAACGCAGCAGGGAAGAAGAGATTTCAGTCACTCAACTCTTCTTCTTGGCGGGTGAAGTTGCTCCGAAAAAGGTGCGCTTCGCAATGTGGTATTGCCTTGCGGTGCAGTGCGTTGTTGGTCTGGGTGTTGCCTTGGCGCGGCCTTCCACCGATGGAAAAGCAGGAAGCGTCTTGGCATTTGCGGTGATGGTTCCGATGCTCGGAATTGGGTTGAATGGGCTATGGGCAGGCAAGTTCGGTACTTTTGGCCCGCGACAATTGAAGTCCGCTGCCGAATAAACGTGCAATTGCATGCGCCATCGGTAACAATGGAGCCATGGCCGATACCGCCAAACAAACCACCGTCATTGCCGCTTCACCTGAGCACTGCTTTGCCATTGCGACTGAGTTCGAGCGCTACCCCGAATGGGCGAAAGACCTGAAAGATGCCGTGGTGCTTGAACGCGACGCGCAGGGTCGAGCTTCACGAGTTGAGTTTCGCGCTTCGGCACTTGGCCGCAGCACTCACTACACGCTTGGCTATAGCTACGGAGATTCCCCACTCACCATTCAGTGGAGGCTTGTCGATGGCGACATCATGCGCACACTCGATGGCGACTACATGTTTGAACCAGTAAACAATGGGACTCTTGTTACTTACGATCTCTCCATCGATCTGGTCATTCCGCTTCCGGGTTTCGTCAAGCGCCGTGCCGAAAATCGTATTTTGCATACGTTGAATGAACTGAAAGCTCGCTGCGAGTCGTAAGGCCGCGCAACTGCATTTTCATCTCTCAACATGGTTGCAATTGGTGTAGATGTTGGGGGCACCAAGTGCCTAGCAGTTGCACTGAACAGTGATGGCTCTGTTCTCGATTCACTCACGCTGCCCACTGCCACAGGTGTTGGTGTTGTTGAAGAAGTTGCCGATTTATGTGCTGCCCTTGCGTTGCGCGTAGGGCAAGCAGCAACATCGCTTGGGGTAGGGATGCCCGGAACAGTGTCGCGTGATGGCGTGGTGTTTCTTGCCCCGCACCTTCCTGAGGTGCGCCAGTTGCCTATGCGTGCACTGCTTGAGGGTCGGCTGGGCATTTCTGTAGTTGTCGACAACGACGCAACCTGTGCCGGAGTAGCAGAGTGGAAAAATGGTGCTGCACGAAATTGTGACAACGCTTTGGTCATCACTATTGGAACAGGAATTGGTGCAGCGCTCATTGCCAATGGACAAGTGATGCGTGGTCATCATGGTTTTGCTGGTGAAAGTGGACACCACATTGTGGTGCACGGTGGGGAAGAGTGCCCGTGTGGGCGACGCGGGTGTTGGGAGCAATATGCCTCGGGTTCGGCACTACGGCGCATGGCCAATGGCGTGAGCGGTGAAGAAGTTTTGTTGCGGGTGGCGCAAGAAGACCCAGAAGCGCAGCTGGTTCTTAAAGAATTTGCGAGTTGGGTAGCGCTCGGACTCTTCAACTTGGTCAATACGCTCGACCCACAAATCATTGTGTTGGGCGGAGGGCTTGGTTCGTCTGGTGTATTGCGACAATTCGTATCCGATGCACTGAGCAAGCAAATGCCACCATCAGAGTTACGTCCGGCGCCACTATTGGTGACCGCGCAGTTAGGCCCTGAAGCAGGTGCAGTTGGGGCCGCGCTTCTCGGCAAAGAAGTTATTGACTAGTACGTATGCGCGCCACAGCGTTGAGCCACGTGGCGTGCGCTGCATTGGCGATGTTCTCATTTTCGCTATTGGGCAAGTAGGTCGCATTGCTCGCCCAGTGAGAGGAAATTTCCTCCATTGTTGACCATGCGCCAACACCAAGACCGGCAAGGTACGCAGCACCACACGCGGTTGTTTCGCGGTCAATGGGCAACACAACGGGTACCTGAAGTTGGTCGGCTTGGAACTGCATGAGAAATGCATTGTCGGTGGCGCCGCCATCGGCGCGTAGTTCGGTCAGGGTGATGCCTGTTGCTCTTGTCATTGCCTCAATCACATCGCGTGTTTGGAATGCAATTGATTCCAGAGTTGCTCGGGCTAGATGCGCGCGGTTGGTGCCGCGTGAAATACCAAAGATGCCGCCGCGTGCATAGGGGTCCCACCAGGGGCTGCCAAGGCCGGTGAGTGCCGGCACCATCACCACTCCGCCAGCATCGGGTACCGACACGGCGAGTGCTTCTACTTCTTTTGCGTTATCAATAATGTGTAATCCGTCGCGCAGCCATTGCACTGCGGCGCCGGTGACAAAAATGGATCCTTCAACGGCATAGGTAGTGATGTCGTTCATGCGCCATGCAACAGTGTTGAGTAGGCCATCGACCACCGAAGGGCATGTGGTGCCTACATTCATCAGTACAAAACTGCCGGTTCCGTATGTGTTCTTTGCTGTGCCGGGCGTGAAGCAGGCTTGGCCAAAAAGTGCAGCTTGTTGATCTCCGGCGATTCCGGAAATGGGAATGCCACGAGGGATGCCTTCAACGTCTGTGGTTGCAAAAACACCACTTGAGTTGCGTACTTCAGGGAGTGCATTCATGGGAATGGAAAGCAGCGCACACATCTCGTGGCTCCATGCATGTTGTTGAATGTCGTACAACATGGTTCTGCTTGCATTCGATTCATCAGTCGCAAATGTGCTGCCTCCAGAAAGCCTCCACAAGATCCATGAGTCAATGGTTCCTAATGCAAGGTGTGTCGTGGGTGTTACTGCACCGCTGCGCAAAAGCCATTCAGCCTTGGTGCCAGTGAAGTAGGGGTCAAGAACGAGGCCGGTAATGCGGCGCACTGTTGGTAGTTCGCTGGCTAATTCGAGGCAACGGTCTGCAGTACGACGATCTTGCCAAACAATGGCAGGAGCAAGCACTTTGTCATTTGCGCGATCCCATGCCACCAGTGTTTCGCGTTGGTTGGTAATGCCTAGTGCAATGGGTGCTTCACTCAGTTTGCTGCAGACTTCGCGCAATGTAGAAAGAACTGCGCTCCAAATTTCTTCAGCATCGTGTTCTACCCAGCCGGGCTGCGGGAAGTACTGCGTGAACTCTTTGTACGACGACACTGCGGGCGCACCATCGAGAGAGAGTGCACGTGCTCTTACGCCTGTTGTTCCGGCATCAATTGCAACAATGTAGGCCATGCCTAGAAACTAGTGCTATTTGACCTTTTCGCCGTCAAAGCGGTAGCCAAGGCCACGAACGGTCACCACATACTCGGGATGATCGGGGCGCACTTCGATTTTCGTCCGCAAACGACGCACGTGCACGTCGACAAGACGCCCATCGCCGAAGTATCCGTATCCCCATACTCGGTCGAGAAGTGTTTCGCGGGCGAACACTTTGTTGGGGCTGGTGGCGAGTTCACACAGCAAACGAAACTCGGTTCGTGTGAGAGAAATTTCTTTGCCATCGCGATACACGCGACCTTCATCGGGACGAATTTCAAGGTGCCCGAAGTGCAAAGCATTCTTCAGGTGCAACGCTCCGCTGGCGCGACGCAGAAGTGCATATATGCGTGCAACAAGGTGTTGGCAGTTCACCGGATGTTCGTGGTAGTCATCGGCACCAGCTTCAAGGCCTTGCAAGATGGTGTTGGTGTCTGAGTTCTCGGTGACAATGTAAATAAATGCCGCCGTTGCATTTCTCATTTGTTTCACCAGGTCGCTGGTATCGCCTGCGATGGTAGCGATGTTGAAAATGACGACGGTGGGTTGCTTCTTGCGTACCGCAGTCAGCGCATCATTCAACGATTGCACTACTTGCAACTCGTATGCCCCGTTTGTGTGAGCAAGCGACTGCGCTATGTCGGTCTCAATTTGAGGGGACCCTTCAACGAGGAGCACTGCAATAGGTGAATTTGCTGTGCGTCCTTTTGGCATAGACCTTTAGTCTAGAGCACTTGTGGAGGGCAATTAACTGCTGGAGTGATTAATGAGATCTTGTATTTGAGTAAATACACCAGGAGGAGAAGCCAAAATAGCCGATGGCCGAATATCGCCTCCATCAATACTGCCAATGGCACAACCAGCTTCCTTGGCAATGAGTGTTCCTGCGGCAAGATCCCAAGGAAAAAGATGCTCTTCGTAGTATGCGTCGTAACGTCCTGCGGCGACAAAGCATAGATCGAGCGATGCAGAACCTAGTCGACGAATGTCGCGAATTTTGGCAATGATCTTGGGAATACGCGCCGCCTGAATGAGGCGATTTTCGGGTGAATAATTAAAGCCGGTGGCAATGAGACATTGTGCAATATCGGTTACTTCATTGCAGTAAATACGTGTGCCGTTTAAAAAGGCTCCGCCTGCGCGTGTCGCCGTGTATGTCTCGCGAAGTGGAGGGCAAAAGACCACGGCGGCGAGTTCACCTTGAGCGTCGTGAGCCCCCAAAGACACAGTCCACGTAGGGAGGTCGTACAGGAAATTCGTGGTGCCATCGATGGGGTCAACAAACCAGGTGATGCCACTCGTGCCTGTGTATCCGCCGCCTTCTTCACCAACAATGCTGTCGTTGGGCCGTGCGGTGCGCAGCGCGGTAATGATTGATGCTTCGGTGAGCTTGTCGTACTCGGTCACCATGTCGGTGGAAGTTGATTTGGTGCTCACATCTGTCAGCCCGCGTTTGCGACCAGCAAGTGCAACTGCACCCACTTCGTGCGCAATGTCTGTTGCCAAGTTGACGAGGTCGGCGGCAAGGGAATCGCTCACTATTTGTCCTGCAATTCTTTCCATTCGCCAAGTGCGCGTAACACCAGCACAGCAACAATGCCCATGCCGGCGGCAGTGAGCGTTGCCCCAATCAGTACGCCGATGCCTTTCGGGACATCACACGCACCAGAACACTGCAAGTCGACAAGCGCGAAACCAATGAGGCCGCCTGCGAGACCGCCGCCAAAGATGGAGGAAAAGGCCGCAATGCGCGCACCTCGTGGAGGAAGTGCGGATAGGGGCCGCTCAATTGGAGGGGGGTCGTGAGGGGAAGGGGTGGGAAGTGAAGGCACATAGACATCGTAGGCTGTGAAGTGAAATGAACTCTGAACGCGTCATTCTGCATGTAGATATGGACATGTTCTACGTGGCTGTTGAATTGCGCGAGAGGCCAGAACTGCGAGGGAAACCGGTAGTTGTGGGCAGTGCCGGCCCGCGTGGCGTGATTGCCGCGGCATCGTACGAGGCACGCCGATTTGGGGTCTTTAGCGCCATGGGCTCCGTTCACGCGCAGCGCCTATGCCCCGATGTTGTCTTCTTGCCCGGCAATTTCCCTTTGTATCAAGAGGTGAGTACCGATGTCCATGCAATTTTTCACTCAGTCACCCCGTACGTCGAAGGTCTCGCACTCGACGAAGCGTTTCTCGATGTCACGGGATCGCTCAAAATATTTGGCACCGCAAAAGACATCGCCCATCTCATCCGTGAACGCATCACCACAGAAATTGGCATTCCTTGTTCGGTAGGAATTGCCACCAATAAGTTCATCGCAAAAATAGCTTCAAAGGCGGCAAAGCCCATCGCTACCGCAGAAGGAGTGCGAGAAGGTAAGGGAGTTGTACAAGTGGTAAGTGGAAGTGAACTTTCTTTTCTGCATCCATTACCCATGAAGTCGTTGTGGGGTGTTGGGCCCGTCACGCAAGAAAAACTCGATCGCATTGGCATGAAAACCATTGGCGATCTTGCCGCACTTCCACTTCACGTTCTTACTGTCGCAGTTGGCGAAGCACATGGCCGACACTTGCACGACTTATCGCATGGCAGAGACGATCGACCTGTGGAATCTGAACGTGATGTGAAGTCAATTGGGCACGAAGAAACCTTCAACGAAGATCTTTTTACCTATGAAGAGGTGCATCGACATTTGGTGCGCTTATGTGATGCGGTCGCTTCGCGATTACGCGCACATCACACCTTGGCGCGAACGTTAACGCTGAAGGTGAAGTTCTCCGATTTTCATTCCATCACCCGCAGCATTACTGCCGGTGGTGGAAAGTCGAGTGGCCCGAGTCTTGTCGATGCGCTCACACCACTGCTGAAGAACATCAACCTTGCCCCTGGGGTGAGGTTGCTCGGAGTGAGCACAAGTAATTTCACCGATGAACGCGCTCAACCTTCACTATTCGACGAAGATCAAGTTCACGACGACTCATGGGACCAGGCAAGTGAAGCCATCGACCATATTCGTGAGAAATTTGGCAAAGGGGCCATTCGCCCCGGCTCGGCGCTCTAGGGCGCAAAAGAAGTATTTCTTGCCAGAGAGTTTTGGGTTGCGTATTGAGATGGGCGCCATAACGTGAGAGACTATGAGCGTGCCTTTATCAGACGATGAGCAGCGCATCTTGCGCCAAATTGAAGAACAGCTGCAATCCGACGAGCGCTTCGCGCAAAATACGTCGCCAGCAGGGATGTATCGCCAATCGGCAAAAACAGTGCGCTGGGCCGGCCTAGGTGCCATCGCGGGCCTCATTTTCACCGTTGTTGCACTGCAAATTCACTTTTTGCTTGCATTTGGTGGCTTCCTCGTGATGCTCGGGTGCGCTTTGGTCGTCGAACGGCAACTGCGGGCCATCGGCAAAGTAGGGGTGCAAGATCTTGCAGCATCTATAAAAAACAGCCGTATCAGCGCGGCACGAATGCGCGACCGTTTCCCTCGCGACTAGATTGCGGGTATGCATCCCGTTTATCCACCAGAAGCCGCTGTCTATCGCACCAAAGTTCAAGCATTTCTTGCTGAGAAACTTCCCAAGAATTGGGGCGGCACCGGGCAACTTGAAGGCGAAGAACTCGAGGCGTTTGTCACCGAGTGGCGTGCCATCTTGGCAACTGCTGGTTACCTTGCTCCGAACTGGCCAGTGGAGTATGGCGGTGCGGGTCTCACTGCTTTAGAGCAAGTCATTTTGGCTGAAGAGTTTGCTCGTGCAGGTGTGCCAGGCGGTGGGCCAAACGATGTGTTTGGTATTCAAATGTTGGGTAACACGTTGTTGCGCTGGGGAACTGAAGAACAAAAGAAGCATTATCTTCCCCGCATTTTGTCTGGTGACGATGTGTGGTGCCAGGGCTATAGCGAACCAAACGCAGGTTCAGACCTCAGCAACGTGGGGTTAAAGGGAGAACTCGACGGCGATCAATGGATTTTGAATGGTCAAAAAATTTGGACCTCTGCGGGTCATCTTGCCGACCATATTTTCACCTTGGCTCGCACCGACCCCGATGCGCCGCGCCACAAAGGAATCTCTTTCATCTTGGTCGACATGCGTCAACCCGGAATTGAAGTGCGCCCGATCAAGATGATCTCTGGCGAAAGCGAATTCAACGAGGTGTTCTACACCGATGCTGTTGCGCCGAAGGGTGAAGTGATTGGTGGAGTGAACAACGGTTGGGCAGTTGCCATGACCTTGCTCGGTTTTGAGCGCGGTGAAGCAGCTGCAGTGAGCCCCATCCGTTACCAGGCAGAACTCGACCGTTTGTTGCTGATGGCAAAAGAGCGTGGCGTGAATACCGATCCACGTATTCGTCAACGCTTGGCATGGTGTCACTCCAAAGTGCAAATGATGCGTTACCTCGGTATGCGTACGCTCACTCAGTTTTTGCAAGGTCATCACCCCGGGCCCGATGCAGCAATTGGCAAATTGTTCTGGAGTGAATATCACAAGGTTGTCACCGAACTTGCAATGGACATTATGGGTGCCGATGCAATGGTGCCCACTGGCCGACGTCCATCGAGCGCATTTGGCGCCGACGATGCAGGCGCACCTAACTCCACCAACAGTTGGGCAATGACATTTTTGAATGCCCGTGCCGGAACTATTTATGCCGGTTCATCACAGGTGCAACGCAATATTGTTGGTGAAATGGTGCTGGGGTTGCCAAAGGAGCCACGACCTTCATGATGCAAGTGGTGGGTGCAGTTCTCATTCGCCCTGTGCTGTGGGGTACAGCGTTACGGCAGTGGCTTCGGCTCACGCCGCGCCGCTGGTGGGCAACCTCACCGTTTTTGCCGTTACCGAATCGCGAATACATGAAGATGCGCAACACTATTCAGTACGGGAATGAAATGCATCCCATGGTTGCTCACGACGTCGTGAGCTACTTGCAGTGGTGTCGTGAGTGGAAACACCTCTCATGAGACAAAGAACGCAACGGTTGTAGAAATGAAAAGTGCGCTCGTTCTCAATGCAACTTTCGAGCCACTGAGTATTGTCTCCGTGCGCCGTGCCACATGTTTGGTGCTGTCTGAAAAAGCTGAACTTATAGAAAATGACGGAACAGAAATGCGTTCCGAACGTTTCACGCTTGCTTCGCCTCTTGTGGTGCGACTCAAGTACATGGTGAAGGTTCCCTATAGTCGTCACACTGCAATGTCGCGTCGGGCCATCATGGCTCGCGATGGTCACGCATGTCAGTACTGCGGGGCGCCTGCCGACAGCATCGACCATGTGTTGCCAAAATCGCGCGGTGGCATGCATGTTTGGGAAAACGTTGCCGCTGCATGCCGTACCTGCAATTTACGCAAGCGTGACCGCACTCCAGAAGAAGCAGGAATGCCGTTGGTTGCAAAGCCATATGTTCCACGCGAGTCGTCGTGGATCACCTTGTCGGTTGTGACCGTGCCCGATCAGTGGAAGCCGTACCTTGCCCTTGCTTCATAAACGCGAGGGCACTGCCGAAGAGTTACACCACAACGTTTTACCTGTAGAGCGAGGCGTGTGGTTGCTCACTCCAACGCAGCCAGCAATTGTTTTGGGTTCGTCACAAAAAGACAAAGACGTAGATCACGCATTTTGCGCAGCGAATGGAATTGATGTAGTGCGCAGGCGCAGCGGTGGAGGAGCGGTGTACGTACACCCCACTGAATCGTTATGGATCGACATTGTTGTGCCCCGCGGCGATGCACTGTGGAACGACGACATTGGAAAATCGATGTGGTGGATTGGCGATTGGTGGGTTTCGTTTCTCGCCGATGCAGGAGTTACTTCAGCCCAAGTGCATCGCGGAGCATTTGAACGCAACGATTGGTCTGACATGGTGTGTTTTGCGGGGAAAGGCTCTGGCGAAGTGTTTCCACAAGAGAGCCATGCGCAACAAAAAATAGTGGGTATTAGCCAGCGACGAACACGCGACTACGCACGCTTTCAATGCATTGCCTATTTCCAGTGGGACGCCGCACTGCACGCCGCGATGTTGCCTGGTCTGGCAAACGATGTCGACCGCATTGCCGCGCTCGCCACACCCGTGCCGGAGGGGCTGAGAGCTGCCCATTTGGTGCTCCCCAGCACCGTGTAATCACCCCCACTTTGCCCCACCACCGCTAACAGTCCATTTTTAGCCTTTTGATGCCCTTTTCTGGGCATTTTTTGCATTTCAGGGCCCATTTTTAGCCTCTGACAGCAGCCAACTCTCCAATTCTCAAGAATTTGTGGGGGGGATAGTTGCAAAGTGGGGACTAGTGGGGCATAATGGTGATTGCTGGGGGGAGGTGGTGCCCGCTCCCTAGTCGGGTGGAGACCGGGTACCAAGACGGAGATCACGTGTTTGTCGGAGTACACGAACGCCAATTAGACCCCAAGGGTCGCTTGGCGTTGCCTGCTGCATTCCGGCCGCGTTTAGAGCCCCGTTGCTACCTCGCTTTTGGGCAAGACATGTGCGTTGATGTTTTGAGTGCTGAGGCATTTGAAGCAGAAGCCGCAGAAGTACTGGCCAAAGTGCGCCGTGGCGAAATGGACCGCAACCAGATGCGAGCTTTGGCAAGCAACATGGTGGAGGTATCCATCGATGCACAAGGTCGCATCAACATCGAAGAGCAGCTGCGTGCATACGCAGGTCTCTCGTTGAATTCCAAAGTTGTGGTGAGTGGTGCATTTGATCGAGTGGAAATTTGGGAACCACTTCGCTTCGGACGCATCAATACGAAAGGCACTGTGCAAATTGCAGGGGCCGACGCATGATCATCACAACACGTATCTCCCAAGTAGAAGTACACGAATTTCGCTCACCGGCAGTCTCTCGGTCGGCAAGATGGCTAGCTCCAACTCCGCCCGCTACTGTCTCGCTCGTTCCGGGGAGAAATCCCGGCGGCACTCGTTGGCCGAGGGGCTGCCGGTGAGCGAAACAACTGTATTTTCCCACGACCCAGTGATGCTCAACGAAGTTGTTGCCGTGTTTCGCACGGTGCCACGTGGAGTTGTTATCGATGCGACCTTGGGTGGCGCAGGACACTCGTTGCAATTGCTGTCGAGCAATAGTGACATCTCTATTCTCGGTTTAGATCGTGATGAACTTGCCATAACAACGGCAAGTGAACGCCTAGCGGCATTTGCGGAACGCGCAACTGTGCGTCGAGCTCGTTTTGAGCAAATTGATGACGTGCTGGAGTCGCTACACATCGATGAAATATCGGGGGCACTTTTTGACCTCGGTGTTTCCTCGCCACAACTCGACCGCTCTGAGCGCGGCTTTTCTTACCGTGTCGATGCCCCCCTCGACATGCGTATGGACCAAAGTCAGTCGCTCACTGCGGCCGAAGTGGTGAATACCTATGAACGTGGCGAACTCATTCGCATTCTGCGTGAATATTCAGATGAGCGCTTTGCATCGCGCATTGCCGACGCCATCATCGCAGCGCGACCATTACACAGCACCACCCAGTTGGCCGCTGTTGTCACCGCGGCAATACCTGCAGCAACGCGTCGCACTGGTGGACACCCAGCAAAGCGGACTTTTCAGGCCATCCGCATTGAGGTCAACGCTGAACTTGATCAATTGCCACGTGCATTAAAGAGCGCAATTCGCCACACCCGCACAGCGGGGCGTGTTGCTGTGATTTCTTATCATTCGGGCGAAGACAGAATCGCTAAAAACATTTTGCGCGAAGCAGAAACCGGTGGTTGTACTTGCCGGGCCGATTTGCCATGTGGCTGTGGGGCAGTGCGACTCGTGAAACGAGTGCGCTGTACAGAGACGCCAACCTCCGAAGAACAGCTACGTAATCCGCGAGCTCGTTCGGCACGATTGCGCGTCGTTGAAAAACTTGCTCCTGCGGGGGTGAACTGAAATGGCTCGCAATATGTCATTCCCCGTCGATCAGTCGCTGCCGATTGATGGGGTTGTCGCTCCCTCTCGCCCGCGTTTGGTGCAGACCCAGCGAGGTGGCAGGGCATTTTGGGTGCTTGTTGTTTCAGCGGCACTTGTTTGTGGCGTTTTTTTCATTGCGGCTTTGGTTCACGTGGAGCTAGCGCAACAACAGATGAAGTTGGACTCTCTCACCAAAACAGTTGCGATGGCACGAGACAACTACAACGTATTGCGTCATGAACGCTCACTTCTCATTTCGCCCGACAACTTGTCATCTCAAGCAGCTCGTCTCGGGATGAAGCCATCGACACAGGCTCGTTTTGTTGCTATTGAGCCAGACATTATTGCTGGGGTTCTAGCATCGACCGGAGATCTCAGCGATGCGGTGGCTCATGATGAGCAATCGCCGCTCAATGAATTTGGTCAATTGAAATCTGAAATAGGTGGCGCACCGTGACCACGCGAGTGAAGGGAAGCGCTCCGCGTTCATCTTCAACTGCACCTCGAGTGGTGCGTAGCCATCAATCAACAGGGCAGAAGCAGAGATCTCATTCGCGGCCAAGTGCGCAACCGCGCTCGCGTACAACAGAGCAACGCCAGCGCCATTTACAGCCAGTGCGTGCCCCGAAGAAAAAGACCCGAATACTCAATGTGCGTCGTAATCCTTTTGTTGCTGCACCAAGTTTGAAAAAGAGACTGCGCTGGGCTTTGGCGTTACTTCTCATTTTACTTGCCATATTGGTTCGTCAAGTCTCTGAGTTGCAGATATTTGGCGGCGATCAGTTCCGTGCAGCTGGCGAAGATATTCGTGTTCGAGCAACAACCCTCCCCGCAGAACGTGGTGCAATTTTCGACCGCACAGGTCAAGAAATTGCGATGTCTGTACCCATGAGAACCCTGTATGCCGATCCGAAGGCCGTCACCGACCCTGTGGGTGCAGCCAAGGCAGTCTCGAGCATGTTGGGATTCGATGCGGCAAAAGAAGCTGAATTAGCTGCAACTTTTGCCGCACGTGAGTCAAACTTTTCATTTATTGCGCGCCAAGTTGACCCAAAAATTGTCAAGGCAATTATCGCATTGAAAATTCCTGGTATCGGTTCATATGAAGAACCGTCGCGCACCATTGTGGGTGCTTCAGCTAAATCTGTTGTCGGCAAAACAGACACCGATGGAGTGGGTACGGCTGGTTTAGAACTGAAGTACAACGACATTTTGACGGGAACAAATGGGCGATTTGTGCGCGAACAAGACAACCAAGGTCGATCAATTCCGGGGTCGAATACAGAAGTGGAGCCACAACCAGGCCAAGATTTAGTTCTCACTCTTGATCGATCAATCCAGTATCAAGTCGATCAGATTCTTGCCGAGCAGGTCGCGCGTATTGGTGCCCGTGGTGGTACTGCAATGGTGATGAATTCAAAGACTGGCGATATTTATGCAATGGCAAACGTTCGGCGCAACGCAGCTGGAACCTTTACCAATACCTCCGGCAACTTTGCTGCAGTTGATGCCCACGAAACAGGCTCGGTTGCAAAAGTGTTTAGTGTCGCAGCCGCAATTAATGAAGGGGCAATAACTCCCGAGACGACCTTCCATGTGCCCGGTGCCCAGGTATTTGACAACTTCCTCATTCGCGACGCATACCCTCACCCTTTGCAAGAGATGACGGTGAAAGAAATTCTGGTGAAGTCGTCAAACCTCGGAACAGTTCTTGCTGCCCAGCGTATTTCGAGTCCTACCCTTGAGTCTTACCTCCACGCTTTTGGATTCGGGTCAAAATCGGATCTAGACCTTCCCGATGAGAGCGCCGGCATTCTCAAACCAGTGAAGAAGTGGCAAGGTACTGAGAAAATCACTGTTGCCTACGGCTACGGATTCTCCTCCACTTCTGTGCAGATGCTTTCAGCAGTGAATGTCATTGCGAATAATGGTGTGTACGTAGCTCCGCGCCTTGTCAGTGCGGTCATCGACCAAAATGGCAAAACAAAGTATTTGGAACAGTCTTCTGCCCGCGAAGTACTGAAGCCATCTACCGCTGCGCAGATGAACCTCATGATGCGCGATGTGATTTGCTATGGCACAGGCACAAAGGCGCAAATTCCAGGAATGACTATTGCGGGAAAAACAGGAACCGGATACAAAATTCAGTCAGACGGTACATACGGTACTGACGAGGGTGGACGTAAGTACTTCGCTTCATTCGTTGGTTTCCTGCCTGCAGAGGATCCGCAAGTGACAGTTTTGGTATCGATAGACGAACCAGATGCAGGATCAAGAGACCGTTTCGGTGGTACGGCGG